>Ga0316208_1001415_pt1 | contig 22600 bp, 18 predicted proteins | sample 3monopyrite_MG_FD_204944 | JGI IMG/M metagenome (GOLD analysis project Ga0316208, IMG submission 204944) | Microbial mat bacterial communities from mineral coupon in-situ incubated in ocean water Damariscotta River, Maine, United States -... | ecosystem: Environmental > Aquatic > Marine >... | reverse complement strand
CTGAATCGAAACACCTTGATTGCGGCGGTTGGCCCGGAAATCTTCCGCCGTATTGAAGAATCCTTCGCCTCTGAGTTCCCTCAAAAGTATGCCGAAACCCTCAATGACTTTGTCCTTTCTCAGGAAGCGATTTTCAAAGAGCATTTGAAGCAAGGAAAACCGCTCCCTTTGGATGACTTCTTCTATCCCAAAGACCTCCTGTCCGACTCGATTCCTCTTGGCCACCGCGAAGAGCTTGAGGCGTTGAATCTGTTTCAAATGGGACACCTGAGGGTATTGCTCAATCAGCAAAATGATTCCTTTCGCTTGTTTTCACAAATACCGCAAGAAGTCTGGCTACGATTCTCCATAGAGAAAATGGAATCAACTCCCTTTCGTTATTCTCCAGATGTCCTTTTTGCCTTTTTGACTGGCAGATTGCCTACTGACCGGGAGCTCCGTAACAAACTGGGAGCCGTCCGTGACCAAGCCCTCATTCAGTTGGGTGATCTTCGCCAAAGGCGGTGGGTGATGGAAAGGGCGGTGAGCCGGATTCTGGAATTGGATTACGATTTGGATTACCACGCTCCCGGCTACGACGATGCAGTCAAGCTTGCCCTCGACCAGGTGGGCATGGCGCAGAGCCTGCAGGATGAGGAAGACATGATCATGCATCGCTATCTCAACCAAATCCGCTACGAGGCGCAGCTGGCGAATCCGGATATCGTTGTCCGCTAGTTGCTTGACGGAATCCCGCCATATCGACACACTTAGGGCATGAATCTGGCACAAGCCCGCGACAAGAAGATTATTTGTGGTATTTTTGGCATCCTTTTGGGGCACATTGGGATTCACAAATTTGTCCTTGGCTACACCAAGGAGGGCGTCATCATGCTGCTCCTTTCTTGTACGGTTCTTCTGTGGCCAGTCATGGGCATCATTGGCTTTATTGAGGGCATCATTTACCTCACTAAGTCCGACGAGGAGTTCCTCGACACTTACATGAACGGCCAAAAGACCTGGTTCTAAGCCCTGCCGTTGCCCGCGGTGAACCTCCCTTGCGGCGGTAGAATGTGGGGATGCAACGCATCCTGCTTGCCTCGGGAAATGCCAAAAAATTGGCCGAGCTTCGTGACCTGACCGCCGACTTGCCAGTCGAGCTACTAGGTCCGGAAGCCTTGCCCGATGGCCTGCCTGAAGTCGACGAGGATCAGGACAACTTCCTCGACAACGCGATCAAAAAGGCGCGCAGTGCCGCACAGGCAGCTGCGGCGCAACTGGGTCCTGGGATTTGGGCCCTAGCCGACGATTCCGGCCTTTGCGTCGACGCTCTTGATGGTGCCCCAGGCGTCTATTCCGCGCGTTACGCGGGGGTCGAAGGCGAGAACCGTGATGCCTCTAACAACGCCAAACTGCTGACCGCCCTCGACGGTGTCGCCGAAGAGGACCGAGGCGCCAGTTTTTGGTGCGTGATTGCCGTCGCCCGTGAGGAAGAAACCTTGTTCGCGGTCGAAGGTTCGGTTTCTGGCCGGATTTTGACCGCAGCAGATGGCGTCGACGGCTTTGGCTACGACCCGCTGTTCTATCATGAGCCCTCTGGCAGCTCCTTCGCCCGCCTTTCGTCCGAGGAGAAAGCGGCTGTCAGCCACCGAGGCGCCGCTGTCGCGCGCCTGCGCAACATTTTGACCTCGGTCCTGCCCGCCACGCGCTGAGCGCTATCCATGAGCAAGAACTTCCCGCCGGAGCGCATCCGCAACTTCTCCATCATCGCCCACATCGACCATGGCAAGTCGACGTTGGCCGATCGTTTTCTGGAGATCACGGGAGCCGTGGATTCGCGCAAACGCCAAGCGCAGCAACTCGACTCGATGGACCTCGAGCGCGAGCGCGGCATCACCATTAAGGCTGCCGCGGTTTCTCTCACCACCATGGTTCATGGCGAGGAGTACCTGCTCAACCTGATTGATACGCCTGGCCACGTCGACTTTGCCTATGAGGTCGAGAAATCTTTGCAGGCTTGCGAAGGCGCACTGCTACTGATTGATGCCGCGCAAGGCATCCAAGCGCAAACCGTGGCCAACGCATCCTTGGCGATGGAACAGGACATGACCATCATTCCTGTGTTCAACAAGGTCGACCTCCCCCACGCTCGCCCAGAGGAGATTGAAGATGAGCTCGAGAACACCTTGGTCTTGGAACGCGACCTGGCTCTCAAGTGCTCGGCGAAAACGGGTCTCGGGGTGCCTGAGATTATCGAAGCGGTGGTCGACCGCATTCCGGCTCCGGAAGGCGACCCCGAGGCTCCCTTGCGCGCACTCATCTTCGATGCCAAGTACGACGAGTACCGCGGCATTGTGGTGTACTTAAGAATCGTAGACGGCACGATTCGCAAAGGCGACATGGTGCATATGCTTGGCGCTGACGCGGACTACGAAGCCGTGGAGCTGGGCAAGTTCACACCGGGATCGGTGCCACACAAGCAGCTCTCGGTCGGCGAGGTGGGCTACTTCATCTCCAACATCAAGCGCCTGGAAGATGTGCGCGTTGGTGACACCATGACCGTCGCCAAAGGCGAACGCGCGGCTGCGTTGACTGGCTACCGCGAGCCACAACCGATGGTGTGGTGCGGCATTTACCCGGTTTCGAGCGGTGACTTTGAGAACCTGCGCGCGGCGCTGAATCAGCTCAAGCTCAACGACAGTTCCATCATCTTTGAACCGGAATCTTCCGATGCTCTTGGCTTCGGATTCCGTTGCGGTTTCCTTGGCTTGTTGCACATGGAAATTGTGCAAGAGCGCTTGGAGCGTGAATCGGGCATCGATGTGGTGCAAACCGCGCCCACCGTGCCCTACCGCATGGTGATGAACGACGGCGAGGTCAAGGACATTCACTCACCAGGTGAATTGCCCGACCCAACCCAGTTTCAGGAAATCCACGAGCCGATTGTGACCACGCACATTTTGGTCCCGGCGACGAACATCGGCGTGATCATGTCGATGTGCTCCGAGCGCCGCGGCAAGTTCTTGCGCCAGGAGCATCTGTCGGCAAACCGCGTCATGCTGACATGGGATTTGCCTTTGGCCGAAATCATCTTCGACTTCTATGACAAGTTGAAGTCCGGCACCAAGGGTTACGGCACGATGAACTTTGAAGAGCCGCGCTTCGAGGCTGCCAAGTTGGTCAAGTTGCGAATTCTGGTTTCTGGCACCGAAGCCGATGCGCTATCGGTGATCTGCCACCACAACGACACCCAACGCCGCGGCCGTGCGGTGCTCAAGGTGTTGCGCAAGGAGATTCCTCGTCACCAGTTCGAAGTCGCCTTGCAGGCTGCCGTCGGCGGCAAGATTGTGGCGCGCGAAAACATCCGCGCGTTGTCGAAGAATGTAACCGCCAAGTGTTACGGCGGTGACATCTCGCGCAAGCGCAAGCTGCTGCAAAAGCAGAAAGAAGGCAAGAAGCGGATGAAGAACATCGGCAACGTCGAAGTGCCCCAGAAGGCCTTCCTCGCGGTGCTCTCCACCGACGACAGCTAGGCGCGGCGAGCGTGTAACTCGCGCCAAGGCCTGCGCTACTCTGGGGCGTGGCCTCCCCTAGCCCTTTGCCCCGCCGCTGGTTGTTATGGCTTGCCCTAGTGGGCTTGCTTGCGGTGGTGGCGGTGTTGTGGTGGCAGGAACCCACTGGCAAGTCGCCCGGTGCCGGGAACCAAGACCAACAGGCAGAACTTCCTGCAGCAGGCTCGCTCGACCAAGATTGGGTTGCGAACCCTCTAGACCAAGAAGCTGCGCCCAGCCGCGAGGTCGATCGCCAAGAGGATCCAAGTCTTGCGCAACCAGGAGCACCCCAAGCAGAAATTCGCGTTTGGGTCACGACTTCCGATGAAGAAGAGCGTGGTTCGCCCCCACCTCGCCCTGAGCAATGGACTGCTGTTGCGCAAATTTGGTTTGAGCAAACCGGCGAAACGGAACGCATGGAACTGCCCTTCAACCATGACGGTTTGGCAACCTTCCGCTTTGCCGAAGACACTCACGTCGATTGGTTTGCCGCAGTGCCACCGAGATCGAGCGCCTATGGATTCGAGCGCGTGGAAGACCACCTCGACTACATCGTTGGAGAAGTTGAAGAGGTGTTTGTGCGGGTTGGCTTCGGCGGCATGCTCCAAGGCAAAGTCGTGGATACGGCGGGCAAGCCTTTGGCCAATGTGCCAGTGCACTTAATGCATGACGAAGGCGCTCAACTTCAATTCACGCCAGGCTACTTGCAAACCACCACCGATCAAGCCGGCAAATTTGTTTTCGGTCGACTCACCGAGGGCAACACCTGGACCGTTGCCGTGCCTCCAGGGGAATGGCTGATGGTCAATCCCACCTTCGACGACCTCGACTATGGCGCCGGCGTCGCCGACGTTTCCGCCGATCCCTTGCCTTCCGATGTCGGCACTTTGGTAGTCATGCGTGGAGAAATGGTCGACCTCCAAGTGGTGGATTCCCTCGGCCAAGGTGTTCCGGGGGTCTTTGTCGACATCATTCCTCTGCGTTATTTCAACGCGCAGTACCGAACGCCAGAACCTGAGGACTACGGCTGGGTCGAAGATGAGGAAGAAGTGCCATTCGAAGACTTGGCACGCGATCAGTTCCTATCGGGCCAAAAGATTGCAGAGGTGGAGGATCTTTATTCCGATTACGAAGAGGAAGATGACCAACTCCAGGACGCTCCTTACGCCGATTCCTATGGCTTCACTACTGGCCGTGATGGCCATGTCGATTGCCCATTGGTGCCCGGCCAATACGAAGCCATCTTTGATGACTACCCGGGCCAGTACCAGTTGCCCGAAGACCAGCATCAACCTCTGCGCTTTACCTTTTCGACCGAGCAAAACTCCGTGAGCTTTGCCTTGCCGACGACCCTCGGCGAAATTCGCGGTCGCGTGTTGGACCAGGAGAATCGAGCCGTCGCCTACGCCACGGTCAACGTATACAACGACTACCAAGATCTCTATCTGAAGACAGACGCCGAAGGACGCTTCGTAGCGCCAAGTCTGAGTTTGGAGGCACCATGCTTTTTGGAAATCTGGGAGACTCTGGATAACGATCGCACCTTTGCCGCCACGTCGTGGAAACTATTCCCTTCCACCACCGGAGAGGAGCATGTTCTTCAGGTGCAAGATGCCCTCGATTGTTTCCTCTACCTTCGGTCTATTGGCGAGGAACCCATTCCAGCGGAGGGACGACTCAGATTTCTGAACTGGACGCCAAACGATCGAACCCCTGCCGCAGTCGACTCCAATTGGCTGAGCAAGGTCACGACCGAAATCCAGCTTGGTCGAGATGCTTTCGCTGCTTTTGGTGGCTTCCTTCCCGGCACCATTGAGATTGGACTGTTCTTACCGGACCCCAATGCTGGCCTCGATGCGCGCGGGCGTCCGCGCAAGACCTTCATTGAATTTCAACGCTGGAGCCTCGAAGTCACCGGCGTTTCGCATACGCTCAAGGTGGACTTGAGTGGATACAAACCACCGAAGCCAAAGCAAACCAGTTACCAGGTGCAAATCACCAATGCGGTCACTGGGCGCGACTCCATTGTGGGCGTCTTGCATGCCAAGCTGGAGAACCCGCAAACCACGCACGCCACGCAAAGTGACACCGGATCCTTCAGCTTCACTACCCGCCAAGATCGGGTCTATGTCACGATTCTCGCTCGCGGTTATCGGCCCTATCGAGAGTGGTGGCCCGCGACGACCGAAACCTCGGTGGAGCGCACCATCGCCCTAACTCCAGAGGACAGTCGGCTCTATCTCGAACTGGTCGACCGCAATGGCGCCGCCATCCCGGATTGCGAGGTCGCTCTGTTTGCCGCCGATGGCACCACCCCTCAGCTGGCCGATGTCGAGATCAACGCCAGCTATGCCACGCTGCGCTCCACTGCGATGCTGCAAGGTGGCTGGCTCACCCTGCGCATGGTTCCGCCAGGTCGCCTACTGCTACGGCCCAATCTCTTTGGCTATCAGGGCGCGAGTGCCTGGGTCGAGGTGCCTCAAGCTCCAGCTGGCACCAACATGACGGTGACCCTCGATCAAACCCTCGAGGAGATTCGCCAGGAAATCCTGTTCTTGGAACAGGAGGGGTAACCGCCGCCAGGTTTTCGGTTAGGCTGGGACATGGCCCCTGGAAGCTCTATCGGCCGTGTCTGGCTGCCCCTATTCGCCCTACTCGCCATCCTCGCGTTGGTGTTGTGGCCACCTCAGGAGGATGCCCCTCAGGAAACAGCCCCTGAGATCGTCCTCGAAGAGAATCTTCCCGAAGCTGCCGACCCCTTGGTCGCCGAAGCCGCCGATGCCTCGGCATCCGTGCAACGAGAAGAAGTCGCCAGCGAAGAACTCACGGGCCTAGATCCAGAAGTCCCGCCTGAGCAACAGCTCGCGGTGAGAGTTTGGATTAGCACCAAAGGCGATGGCCAGCCAGTTTCTCCACCGAAGGATGTCGAGCAATGGACCGCGGTGGCGCAGACATGGCTGCGCGACACCAATGAGACCTTTCGTTTCGAAGTGCCCTTTTCGCGGCAGGGCATGGCTGCCTTTGTGTTCTTGGAAGACACCCATGTCGATTGGGTCGCCGCCATTCCCCCCGCCAATAGTCAGTACGGCTTGATGACCTATGAAGGTCACGATGACTACTCGCCTGGAGATCAAGACCGCCATTTCTTTACCGTTGGCCCCGGCGGCACCCTACGCGGCAAGGTCATTGACCATTTCGGCAACCCCATTGGCGGCGTTCCGATTGAGCTCATGCACGACAGCGGAGCGTCTTTAGATTTCACTCCTGGGTTCATTTCCGTCCTGAGTCAAAGCGATGGACGCTTTGAGTTCCGACCTGTGCAAAGCGATCGCATGTGGACCGTAGCCGTACGCCCAGGTGACTACCTGATGCTGAAGCCAACCCTAGATGAAGTGGGCGGGGGCCGCAGCATGGCTCACGTTCCTCCAGGAGGAGGCACGGTGAGTGTCGGTACTTTGCAAGTCATGCCCGGCGCCAGCGTGGCCCTAAACGTTACCGATTCGCAGGGTGTTGGCGTGCCCGCGGTCGGCGTTTCGGTGCGCCCGCGACACTATGAAGGTTCCTTCTTGCGCCAACCTGATTGGGATGGAGACATGGTGGTGTTGGACCCCTTTAGTAGTGACTCCGCTTCCGCGCAGGCCAAGAAACAGCGCGAAGCTAGAGAGGCCAGCGCACCCCGATCCGAAGGCAAAGAGGACCCCTACCTAGACAACTATTACTTCCGCACCAATCGCGCTGGGCGTGCCATGTTGCACCTGCCGCCGGGCGAATATCGCCTATATCTGAATGATTATCCCGGCGAAAACGGGGAACAAGAAATGTTTCTCGACTTCACCACGCGGCAACCCACGGTGCATATGACCATTCCGGCGACGCTTGGCACCATCCGCGGCAAGCTTCTCGACGAACAGGATCGTCCGCTCGCCTTTGCCCGGCTTTGGTTGGAAACACCGAACGGTGATCTCAACCTCAATACGAACAGCAAAGGCGAGTTTCGATTTGAGAAGTTACCGATTGGTGAGGAATACACCTTGCGAGTTCTCCAAACCAAAGAGCAAGAAGTGTTGGCCGCCCATATTTGGAACCCCGTGCCGAATATGCTGGACGAGTCTCGAGATTATCGCGTGCAGCGTGGGCATCGCTTAGGGATTCACATCGTGACCGCTGACGACACTCCTGTGCAGAATGGGCGTGTCGAGCTGTTGAGTTGGCAACCGAATCCAGGTGATCTTCCGCCTTTGAATCCTGATTGGTTCACCCTCATGCGCCGCGATGGCGGCATGAATCGGCGCGGCTATGCCTCTTTCTCGGGCCTGTTACCCGGAACGCTGGAAGTTGCCCTGCTGTTACCCGTAGGTACGGGCGAGTTTGATGCCAATGGCCGGGCTTTAGTCTCCTGGCAACAACATCAGCGGTGGTTTGCCCAGGTCGACGGCACGGCCCAGAAATTAACTGCCGACCTGAGTACCTATCAGCCACCTGTTCATCAACAAACGCGGCATTCGATTACCGTGCTTGACCAAGATACCGGGCAGAGTGTGGGCGCCGCGCGGCTGCGGGTGTCCATGAAGGATCCCGCTCTGCAAAGCGGTGCCACGAACTCCAGCGGACGCTTTGCGATTGACTTGCGCCGCGGCGAGGTCGAGGTCGAAATCCTTGCTGCGGGCTACCGCCCATGGCATGGCACCTTTGCTGGCGTTGACGCGGCAACCGCGGAGCATGAGGTGCTCATGATTCCCGAAAACTCGCGCGTGGTCATTCAGATCCGCGATCGGGAAGGCAAGAAGCTTCCCGACGGTCCAGTTGTCTTGGAAGATTTACAAGGACAATCTGTACGCGCCAACGTCCATCCCGGCAGACGCTATCCAAGGCTTCGCTCCACCGCAGTCATGCAAAATAGCCAAGTTAGCTTGGCCATGGTGCCCGCCGGTACTTTGGTTCTGCGCTTGAGCAACTACGGCGATCCGAATGCCGTGGCCATTGTGGAAATCCCTCAAGCCCCGGCAGGCCAAGTGCTCACCGCCAACTTGGATTGGAGCCTCCAGGAATGGCAATCAGCGCTGGAGCAGGGCTACCAGCGCTGATGCGTGACCGCTCGAGAGCGGGCGGCTTCCGCGATTCCTAGAGAACCGTTTCGGCCAAAGAGTTGGTCAAGGTCGAGGTCGTGACGACCAAGGCTTGGGTGTACAGAGTCACGCCGGCAGCGCCTGAAGGCACCGTCAAGCCCACCGAGGCTACGCCAGTGACGTCGGCCGAGGCACTGGTCAAGACGTTAATCGGAGCACTCATGTCTGCCACGCCGAATGGAGTGGTGGTTGGGCCGGAACCTGCCAAGGAGTAGGCAAAAGTGACGGCGTCGCCAAGAGTGAGATTGCTGACCGAGAAGGTCGCGAGCTGACCAGCGGTGAGGTTGGTAATGCTGTAAACCGGACCGGTTGGGCCGATGTCGCAGGTCCAGTTATCGAACCAGCTATCGCCGAAGCAGCTGATGCCATAGTTGGAGCCGGTAATCGGGAAAGTGAATGCCAGGATGCCGTCGCCTTGGAAGGTCTCCGTGCCACCGGCGACGCTATCAATCGTCACCACCGCGGAGTCACCGGCGTTGATGAAGGACAAAGTCATGGTTCCCGATGCGATTGGCGTCGCGAGGTCATAGAACAAGCTCACGCCACCCCAGCTGCCGGCGTTGACGGCAGAGTTGAAGAACAGGCGATCGAACAGACCATCGCCGTCATTGTCCTGCAGCTTGGTTTCGACTGCGCCCCAAGTTGCTGGGTTGAGTCCGGCGACAAGGCCGACGTAATCACCGCCAAAGGCGTTGATCGAGAACTCTACCGACTGCACCGAGTCCACATAGTTCCCGGTGATGTTGTTGTTGTGGGCAAAACCATTGCCAAAAGGATTGCTGCTTTTGCCTTGGTTGTTGTCGATTGCGAAGGAGCCGTTGTTCACGGTCCAATCGGCACCAAGCGTGCCGGCGTCGGGACGGTTGAAGTCGTCAGAGGCGGACTGCGCCGAAGCGGAGCCAACGGCGACGGCTGCCATCAGAATGGTAGAGAGGGTGAACTTCATGGCCGCAGTGTAGTCTTCTTCGGGGATTTCCCCAGGGAAAACTGCTTCTTTTTTGCCTTGTGTCCCTAGAGACTGCCATCCCAGCGCTCTCCCACCCTTCCGCTTGCTAGAATTCCCGGTTCATGGGCTCCTCAAGCCAAGATTCGTCCCCCGCTCCCGACAAAGAAAAGCGCGAGCGGAGCAAGCACCCCTTCCGCGAGAACATCGAGGTTGTGGTCTTCGCCATCGTGATGGCCATGGGGCTGAAGATTTTCGCGGTCGAGGCCTATCAGATTCCGACCGGTTCGATGCAGCCCACGCTGATGGGCACCAGCCTGGTGGACTCCAAAACCGGCCAACCTTCCGGCGGTCTCCATGACCGGGTCCTGGTCGACAAAATCAGCTACTGGTTCCGTGATCCCGAGCGCTGGGAAGTCACGGTCTTCCGCTACCCGCTATTGACCCATAACAATTACGTCAAGCGCTTGGTCGGGCTTCCAGGCGAGCAGCTGTGGATTCAGTTTGGCGATTTGTTTGCACGGCCGCTAGGCAGCCAAGATGAGTTTGTGATTCTGCGCAAACCGTGGAAAGTACAAGAGCACTTGTGGAAGTCCGTATTGCCGCGCATCGGCGATGACGCGACGCAGTGGCACGGTTGGCGCCGCAATGGCGCACTCGATGCACGCCCCAATGGAGACTTGCAGTTTGAAGGCGGAGCGTCGGCCACGGTGGAGTACGACGTCAAGATCCGCGACGACTACAAAGATGGCTACCCCGAAAAGGTTTGGTATCGCTTGCCGACGGCTGGCGGCGCCACGCAGCGCAACATTCAGAGTGATCTTCGCTGGCAGTTCACCTTGGAGGGCAATGCGCAATCGGGCGCTCCTTTCCTGGCCACCTTCGAAGCCGGACCCTTTCCGTTAGAAATGAACCTTGCGGCCGATGGCCAACTTCGTTTAGAGCTCCCGGACGGACAAGAGTTTTCTACCAAGGTGGATTTGAACCAAGGCGCGATGGAATTCGACTTGGCCTTCTGGGATCACCAGGTTCGCCTTTACCTCAACGACGAAGAGTTGTTGTTCCGCGAGCTAGAACTCAAGCCCAAGCGCGCCACGCGCAACCGCACCACCTTCCGCTCCGAAGGAAAGTGGTTATTGAGCCCGATTACGCTCGCACGAGACATCTACTACATCGAGCCGCGCAACAGCGGCACGCCTCTGTTCGACATTCCGGAAGGCCATTACTTCATGATGGGCGATAACACGCAGAATTCGCTGGATTCACGTGATTGGACCATGGAAGTCCTGACCTTTGATCCTCCGCTGGCCGACGGTTCTTCGGTGATTCGCGGCGATCAGATGGATCATGGTGTGGACCCGGTGTTTGACAACCCACGTTGGAGTCGTGACCGCACGATGATGACCTTTCGCGATGAATTCGGGGAACTGCGCACCTTTACCACCGATCAACTCAAGGGCATTGGTGACATCGAACAACCTGCGCCCTTCGTTCCTCGAGAATACATTTTGGGCCGCGCCTTAGCCGTGTTCCTGCCGGTGCCTCCCTTCGCACCCGTCGCCCGCATCGGCTTGGTCCGCTAGCCGAATCGATTCACATGAGTGAGCTCCTTAGTACCGAAGGCTTGTGCAAGTCCTACAAAGGACGGCAAGTGGTCAACCAGGTTGGCTTGACGGTTGCTCCGGGAGAGATTGTTGGATTGCTTGGCCCCAATGGCGCTGGCAAGACCACGACCTTCCGCATGTGCATGGGCATGGTGAAGCCCGATGAAGGCCGAATTCAGTTTCGCGGACAGGATGTCACCACGAGCCCGATTTATAAGCGGGCGCGTTTGGGCTTAGGCTATCTCGCGCAAGAGCCTTCCGTATTTCGCAAACTCAGTGTGCTCGACAATTTGCTGGCCGTATTGGAAGTCCGACGCATTCCTAAGGCGGACCGGCTTCGTCGTGCCGAAGAACTGCTGGAAGAGTTTGGCTTGGCCCGGCTGCGGGAATCACGCGGCGAGGTCCTGTCCGGAGGTGAGCGTCGCCGCTTGGAAATCGCGCGCGCCCTCGCGACCGAACCGAGCCTGATTCTGCTCGACGAGCCTTTCAGTGGCGTCGACCCGATTGCAGTCGAGGAGATCCAAGAGATTCTCGCGAGCCTCAAAGATCGCGGGATTGCGATTTTGCTCACCGACCACAACGTGCGCGAAACCCTGCACATCACCGACCGGGCTTATATTTTGGCCCAAGGCAAGGTCCTCGCCGAAGGGCGGCCGCGCGACCTCGTCGCCGACGAACAAGTGCGCCGCGTTTACCTCGGCAGCCGCTTCGAGCTCGGCAGCTCGACCTAGGCGCCGGATTGCCAATTTTGTGCGGCTAAGCCCCCTCTTCCTCAGCGAAGGGGTAGCTCTCGGCGCTAGAATTCCGGGCTACTCGTTCCTCAAGAATACCCATGGACATCATTTCCTTCGTCAAGCGCGTCCCCGCCACCACCACCATCGTGGCCATCAAGGACCAGCAACTCGACCCTCAAGGCGTCGAGTACGTCATGAACCCCTACGACGAGTTCGCCGTCGAAGAAGCGCTGAAGCTGCGCGATGAGGCTGGCAGTGGTTCGGTCCTCGCCGTTTCTTTGAGCGATGGCGCCGCCCAGAAAGAGCTGCGCACTGCCCTCGCCATGGGTGCCGATGAGGCTTTGCTCCTCAACAACGCCGAAGCCGGCAATGTCGACTGCATGACCACCGCCCGCGCTTTGGCCGATGGTGTCCAAGGACGAAACTTTGACTTACTCCTGTTTGGCAAACAAGCCGTCGACCGCGACCAGCACGGCGTCGGCCCGGCTGTCGCCACCATTTTGGGCGTGCCCTGCATCACTGAGGTGGTCAAGCTGACCATCGAAGGCGACAAAGTCATTGCCGAGCGCGAAGTCGAAGGTGCCCGCGAAACTTTGGAAGCTTCACTACCTTGTGCCATCACTTGCCAGAAGGGTTTGAACGAGCCTCGCCGTGCCAGCCTCAAAGGCATCATGGCGGCGAAGAAGAAGCCATTGGAAACCCGCGAGATTGAACTCGCCGCTGCTTCCATGGAAGTGGTTGAGATGGCTCTACCTCCGGAGCGCCCCGCCGGCCGCATGGTTGGCGAAGGTGCCGCTGCGGTTCCCGCCCTGATCGACGCCCTACGCGCCGAAGCCAAAGTCCTGTAATTCCGGAGAGTACCTATGAGCGATATCCTCGTCATTCTCGAAAGCCGCGACGGCGCCCTGCGCCCCGTGTCCTTGGAAACTCTTGGCGCCGCGCGCCAACTTGCCGATGCCCGTGGTAGCCAAGTGCTCGCCGTGGCCACCGAGCAAGGCACATACGACGCTGCCACCCTGGGTGCCGCTGGCGCCGACAAGGTTCTGGTCGCCGATGCCACTGCTCACTCCGCCGATGGTGCAGCCGCTACCGCAGCACGCATCGCCAAGGAGCAAAACTGCAACTTGGTGATGGCCGCATCCACTGTGCGCGGACGTGACCTCGGTGCACGCGTGGCTGCCCTGATGGGCGGTGGACTTGCTGCCGATTGCATCGCGATGGATTGCGCCGATGCAGCCTCGCCAACCTTCACTCGCCCGGTTTACGCAGGCAAGGCTGAACTCAAGGTGCGCCTCGCCAACGGGGTTGGTGTCGCCACTTTGCGCGGCAACTTCTTCGCTCCGGCTGGCCGCAGCGCCGAAGCCGCTGTCGAAAACATTGCTGCAGAAGCAGGCAAAGCCAACGTCAGTGGCATCAGTGCGCAAAGCAGCGGCCGCCCCGACGTCGCCGAAGCCACCCGCGTGGTGGCTGGCGGACGTGGCCTCGGCAGCGCCGACAACTGGCACCTGCTGGAGTCGCTCGCCGACGCACTCGGTGCTGGTCTTGGTGCCTCGCGCGCCGTGGTCGACGCCGGTTGGCGTCCGCACAGCGAACAAGTTGGCCAAACCGGCAAGACGGTGGCGCCTGAGCTGTATTTTGCTTGCGGCATCAGTGGCGCGATTCAGCACTTGGCCGGCATGCGCGGCTCCAAAGTAATCGTGGCGATCAACAAAGACGCCGACGCCCCCATCTTCCAGCATGCCACCTTCGGCATTGTTGGCGATGTCCATGAGGTCCTGCCTGCGCTGACCGAAGCGTTGGCCGCGGTTCCTTCTTAAGCTTCGCGATGGGCGTGGTACTGCTCGAGCAAAGTCTCGAGTAGAAACTGCCGCCGCAACAAAGATTCGTCGAGGGCCGCCTCTTGGCGTTCCTTGGCGCGCACCACCCGCGCCAAAAAATCCGTCACCTGCTGCGCCATTGGGTCGCCGCAGGTGACTTCGCTTTGTTCGCCGTCGTTTTGTGCGGTAAAGCCAATCTCATAGGACGTACCTTCGACCACGCGGCGACAAAGGTGGTCGTCGAGCGCGTACTCGGCCGGTCGCGGGAAACGCCCGAGGTCTTCCAGCACAAACTCCACCTGAATATTGCGCGTGAAGCCTTGGTACTGAAAGTCCACGCGGACATCGGGGTCTTCCGCAGAACGTTCGTGGAAATGGATGTTCTGCAACTCCGCAGGACCCGGCGAAAGTTGCTGCAACAAACTCAGCGGGTGCGAAAGCATTTCCTGCCAGCGCAACAGGCCACGCAATGGCGGGGCCAACAACATGCGGAAACGAGTCACGCGTTGCAGGTCGACCTGCGGATGCAGTTGCTCAAAAGCCTTCAGGCTGTACGGCCACTGGCAGATTTCTTCGAGCACCAAACCCTGCGCGGCATATTGCATGGCGATGCGCTCCGAGACCTCGGCCGGGGCGGTGAGCAATGGCTTCTCGCACAGGACATGACAACCGGCGGCACGCGCTTGGGCTAGCCAAGGCCGGTGGGTGCCGGTTGGGGACGCAACGATCAGGACATCGGGCGCGGTCGCTGCGACTAGGCTTTCCCAATCGTGGAAGGCGCGCGGGCTCAATCCACGCTCTTGCAGCCAGGCGGCAGCCTCAAAAGCGCTGTCTTCGCTAGTGCCCAATACCGAAATCACTTCGGCGCCCGCGGCGGCGGCATGCAATGCCAGGAAAGGCCCGGTGCCATTGCGGACCCGACGCGCGCCAATCACCGCCACAGTGAGAGCAGCCATGACCTTATCCTAGCGCTTGTGTCGCCCTCGACGCCCCCCGCTCCGGACCGCCTGCTGATTCGCCTGCCGAATCCCTTAGGTGATGCCCTGATGGCAACGCCGCTTTTGCGTGCGATTCATCGCGCGTGGCCGAACACCAAGCTGCTGTTAGTCGGCCGCCCTGCGCACCACGAGCTCTTTGTCGGCCTGCCTGGGGTAGAAGGCTATCGCGGTGTGCCCTCGGCCTTCGCGGTGGGAGAAGAAACACGGCTATTGCGTAAAAGTGGTGCCTCGACCATCTTGTTGCTACCCAACTCCATGTCGAGTGCCCTGGCCGCCAAGCTGGCGCGCATCCCCCATCGCATTGGCCGCAAGCGCCATGGCCGTGGGCTATTGCTGAATCGGCGACTGCCGCGGCAAAAGGAGCCGATGGCGATGACCACCTTCTACCTCGATTGGTTGAAGGCTTTGGGGATTGACGACTCGACGCGGGAGGAGACTCTTGCTGTCGCCGCACCGAAGGCGCCACACACCCCAATCCCGCGAGATGTCAAGCTCTTGGCCGTCGCGCCGGGCGCGGCCTATGGACCGTCCAAGTTACTTCCTATCCATACGCTGGCGGCAGCTTTGCGCGAGCTGCGCGAGCAACATGGCTTCGTTCCGATTCTGCTCGGGTCACCGCATGAATCCGAGTTGCTCGAGGGCTTGGCCCAGCAAGTTGGCGAACCATGCTTATTGCCGACGCCCAGCCTGCGCCAACTCGGCGAAAGCTCCGCCATCCTCGCGCGTTCCGCGCTGTTCTTAGGAAGCGATGCTGGCGCGCGTCACTTAGCCTCAGCGCATGGGATTCCGCAGGTCGTTTGGTATGGGCCAACTGACCTCACCTGGAGCGCACATGATCTTGAGCGCATGGAAATCGTGCGCCAAGATGGGCTCGATTGCCTGGGTTGTCAGCGCGCCATTTGCCCCCTTGCGGACCATCCATGCATGTCGCAAATCCAGGTCCAGCAGGTGGTCGACGCCGTCTTGAGCGCGGAACGAAAAAACCCCAGAGCCAAAGCTCTGGGGTGATTTGGTGGGCCGTACTGGATTTGAACCAGTGACTTCCACCGTGTGAAGATGGCACTCTAGCCTCTGAGTTAACGGCCCTTGAGCCGGGTATTGTAAGAGTTCCTGCTGTGGCGTAAAGCCCTCACATGAGTCGCCCTCTGCGCGCGCCCTACCCCTTTGTCCCGGTCAAAGGAGCTCGCCTCTTCCTCACTCTGGAAGAGACATGGGAGCAATTGTTGCATGACTTGCGGCACGCCCAAGAGGAAGTTCTGATTGAGAACTACATCTTGATTGATAGTGAATCGACCGATGTTCTGATGGTGGCGCTGAAGCAGGCCCATGCCAATGGCGCCAAGATTCGGATTCATATCGATGCCGCTGGTTCTTATTTATTGAGCCGCAAACAGCAGGCCGCGATTGAAGAGATTGCCGAACTCAAGATCTATCACCCATTGAGCTGGGCAATGGTCTTTGGCGGCTTGCGCAACCGCATGATGCGTCGCACCCATCGGCGCATTTTTGTCATCGACCACAAGTTGGCCTGGACCGGGGGCATGGCTTTTGCCGATCAGTGGTGGACGACCAATCCCGAGGCCTGCCGCGAAATCATGATGCGCATGGAAGGCGAGATTGTGGAGCACTGCCACGACGCCTTCATGGCTCTTTGGCATGGCGAGGTGCGCAAAGTGGATCTTCGCTCCGCCGTGCCTTCTAAACCAGAGCAGTGGCGCTTGTTGCCGCAATATGCCTCGGGCCGACGCTTGTTTCGCCTTGGATTGCGCCGCGCCGTCGGCCAGGCGAAGAAACGCGTCTGGCTGCGCACGGCGTATTTCATTCCTCCGCGGCGCTTGCGCCGAGCCCTGTGTCTGGCGGCAGAGCGCGGTTTAGATGTGCGCTTGTTGTTGCCGAGCGGCACGCACCATGACCATCCGGCGGTACGGTTGGCCGGGCATCGGTATTACGGGCAATTGCTTCGAAGCGGCGTGCGCATTTTCGAATTTCAGCCGCGGTTCCAACATGGCAAGGCGGCACTGTTTGACCAGGACCGCGTGATCATTGGTACGCCCAATATTGATCGCTGGTCCTTCGTGTTTAATCATGAGATTGCGGTACAGGCGCGCAGTGAAAACCTTGGCGCAGCAACGCGCGCTCAGTTCATGAAGGACTTTGAGGAAAGCCTAGAAATTGAGTATCCAAGATGGCGCAAACGTCCGCTTTGGCGCCGCATCCGCGAAAGTTTCGTTGGCCTGTTTGATCGCTGGTTCTAATGCCGCTGCCGCTTCAACTCATGACGTGGAATATCCACCGCTGCATCGGTCTGGACCGACGCTTTGCGCCTGAGCGTGTCATCGAAACTATTCAGCACTACAAGCCCGATGTCCTGTTCTTGCAAGAGGTCGACCGCGGTGTCGCACGCAGCAAGCGTTTGTACCTGGATCATTTGCTCGCCGAAGCCCTGGATTATCCCTACCACACCTGGTCGCAGGCACATGTCTTGAAAGAAGGCAGCTATGGCAACGCCACGCTTTCGCGATTTCCGATTGTGAAACGACGGGTGTTGGATTTGCGCATTGCCAAAAAGAAGAACCGCAACTGTTTGTACACGCGCATCAAGATGCCTGGCCGACGTCAGTTTCATGCCTTCAACTGGCACCTCGGTCTCTCCGCTGCAGAACGGCTGGAGCAGGTAAAACGGTTATTGCGCAGCAACACCTTGCGCGACTTGCCGAAGCGCCACGCCGTGGTGCTTGCTGGCGATACCAATGATTGGCGCAACTTGCTCTATCGAGGTGGCCTGCATTCCGCAGGCTTCGATGCCTGGAGTGAGCATGGCCGACGCAAGCCAATCCGCACCTTCCCCAGCCCCAATCCGATTGGTGCATTGGATAAGTTTTTCTGGCGCGGCGCCATGGATGTGACCAGCGTGCACGCAAGTCGCATGAAGGTAGCTCGTGCCGCCAGCGATCACTTGCCCTTGCTCGCCGACATCACGCTGTTGCCGCAGCGTTCTTAAGCTCAAGCCTTCGGGCGTGACTGGCTTAGCTAGACAGAAGTTCTTCTAGGGCGGCTTCGTCGAGCACAGTCACGCCGAGTTCTTGCGCTTTGGCCAGTTTGGAGCCTGGATCCCCTCCGGCCACCAAGAAATCGGTCTTCTTGGAAACAGAGCCGGTGACTTTGGCGCCAGCATCTTGCAGGGTGGCTTTCCATTCTGGCCGCGGCCGACTCAGGCTTCCCGTCAGCACAAACACTTTGCCGCTTACGGCTTCGTTCTTGGCCGAAGGTGGTGCACCGACAAAATCTTGTGGGGCGACACCGCGCTCGCGCATGCCTTCGACCGCGCCTAAGTTGCCCGGCTCATGCCAGAAATCGAGGAAGGAAGCGGCCACTTCTTCGCCGACGCCTTCGACTGTCTTGAGTTTCTCCACCGCCTCTTCCCGTGGAAGTGCAGCAAGGTCAAGTTGCGCCTGAAGACTCGGGTAATGGCTGCTGATGGACCGTGCGGTTTCCAAGCCAATGTCAGGAATGCCCAAGCCATAGATAAACCGCGGCAACTCCGGAGTCCGGGCGGCATCGATCTGTTCCAGCAGGGACTGCGCAGATTTCTCGCCCCAACGCTCCATAGCAGCGACCTTTTCGACGTCGAGCGAGAACAGGTCCTCTAGACGCTGGACCAAGCCTTCATCGCAGAGCTGGACGGCCGCTTTCTCACCTAAGCCTTCCATGCGCAAGGCCTCTCGCGAAGCCAAATGTTGCAGGCGCCGACGCAACTGCGCCGGGCACTCCAAGTTCACGCAGTAACTAAACTCACCGCGTTGCACCGCCTCAGCCTCGCAGGATGGGCAATGCGTGGGCCAGGTAAAAACCGTTTCCTTGCCGCTACGTGCCTCGATGTCGGGGCCTAAAACCTGCGGAATGACATCGCCGGCGCGACGCACCAGGACCACGTCACCGAGGCGAATATCCAAGGACTCGATGTAACGCCGGTTGTGCAAGGTGGCGTGGCGTACAGTCACGCCGCCAAGCTGTACCGCTTCGAGCGTGGCGCGCGGCGTCAGGCGACCGGTGCGCCCCACTTGAATCTCAATCGATTCAAGCTTGGTGCTTTCTTCCCGCGGCGAAAACTTGTGCGCGCAAGCCCATCGTGGGGTGCGCGCGCGACTGCCCAATAGCTGGCGCAAATCCAGGCGGTCTAGTTTGTTGACCACGCCATCCATTTCGAAGGGCACTTGGTCGCGCTCGGCTTCCATGCGGTCGCGGAAGGCAACCATTTCTTCAAGCTTCGTGGTCACCACTTGGTAAGTCGTGATTGGGAAGCCCCATCCCTGCGCCGCTGCCATGCGCTCTTGGTGGGTTGGCAATGCGCGAGTGCCCTCGACCTGCACCACGTCCCAGCACAAGAAACGCAAACCGCGCTCCTCGACCTTGGAGGGGTCGAGGCGTTTCAAGGTGCCTGCGGTGGAGTTACGTGGATTGGCGAAGGGTGGCTCCCCTGCTTCTACCAAGCGCTCGTTATAAGCATCGAAATCGGCGATGCGCATCATGACTTCGCCGCGTACCTCTAACTTCGAAGGTAGTTCTTCTCCAGCGATGGCACGTAAACGCGAAGGCACACCACCTACGGCGCGTAAATTTCGCATAATGTCTTCGCCGGCTGTGCCATCACCACGCGAAACCCCGCGCACCAAGACGCCGTCTTCATAGATCAAGCTGGCCGAGACGCCATCCCATTTGGGTTCACAGATGAACAGCGGTGGATCATCGACAGCGCCCTCTAATCCCTTTTGGACCCGTTCATAGAAAGCGCCAACCTCTTCTGCGGAGAACAGCGAATCCAAAGAGATCATCGGGACCTCGTGAGCGACGCGCGCAAACTTGGAGCCATCCGGCAAGGGTGCCCCAACACGCTGGCTCGGGCTTTCTGGCGTCACCCAATCCGGATGCGCCTCTTCAAGAGTGATTAACTCTTGATATAGGCGGTCGTAGGTGGCGTCGGCCAAACGCGGGCGTGCCAACACGTAATAGTCATAGCTTGCTGCTTCGAGTTGCAGGCAAAGCTCTTGGTGCCGGCGACGCTCCGCCGACTCGCTCATGCTTCCGCAGTTTCCTGCAGCAAGTCTTCCAGCGAACGGACCACTCGCTTGCCAGAACCAGAGGACAGCACAAAGCTCAAGCCGGGAGCGGCAAGCTCTTGCAAGCGCAACAAGGTGTCACGAGGGATCTGCGGAAGACCCTCGCTCACGGGCGAATACACACCGACCCGATGCGGGCGGTAAGCGCCTTCTACCCGACCGCCACCAAGAGCACTGGAGACGGCGTCTTGGTCGAGGCGGGAATCTTGGTATTCCATACGACAACCAAGAAAAACCTGGCCATTGTCGAACAACACCGTGGCACCCTGAATGGCGCTTCGGTGCACACGGGATGTGGCTGCAGCTTGTTCCGCCACCGCGACTAGATTGCGATCATCCATGACGCCTCAGGATAACGATGCGCTGGCCTTGGCCGCCCGAGACCGCGACCGCCGCTTGGGCCGACGCAACAGGCTCGCCAACTCCTCGGCACGGTCGCAATTCAACCATAGTGCGTGACCACCCTCGAGCTCGACGACCACCCCAGAACCCAGGCTGGTGGCATAGGCTTCGACACCTGGTGTAGGTCGTGGGCGCTGGCTGCTGCCCTGGAAACCCCAGGGATAGCTCATGTGCGGAGTGGCGCCGACGATTTGGTCTCGTTCGAGACGCCGCACCGGGAACGGGGCCTGGCGCAGAGAGAGTGCCTCTGGGCCCAGGCGCACCAAAAAGCGCGTGGTCCAAATCCACCATTGGAAGGTGCCGCCTACTGCGACCACAGCCAATAGCCACGGCCAACTGGCTTCTACGTAGAACAGCCAAGCCAAGCTCAGAGCCGCCAACGCGAGCCCACCCCAACGCAGCCCCCGCAAGAGGGAGGTGGCAGGGCGCCGCTCTTCCAAGAAGAGGGGCGCCTCGCTGACGGGAGAAGCCGCAGCCATTTGCGGGATTGTAGCCGCAGCCCAGGCACGATTTCACCCTAGGAATGCTCTGGGGCCTTGCTCAGGCCGAAGAAACGGCCGAGGCCTGCACTGCTGGCGCCGCGCTGTACCCCGCAAAGGGCACCCGATTCTGCACCCGACGAATGCCGGTGACCGGATCTTCGCGCTCTTCTGGCTGGATCGAGACCATGGCTTCGAGCCCCACAAGGGCTCCGGGCTGGAGATTCAGCTCGCCATCCGTGGGTAGGCCAAAGGACTGCAGGGCGTATTTCACCCGGGGTAGGCCGCGTTCCGACCAGTGCAGGGAATCCCAACAGGCCGTGCGGCCGAGGTAATCCCCGGAAAGCACCTCCCAACGCAGGCCCCAACGGGTGTGGCCTGCAGGGCTTTCGCTTTCCCGAACCTCGGCAATGCGGCAGTGATACTCCCCTGCCGGCACCGCCCGCAGGTCTTCAATGTCTTCAATGTGGCTTAGGTCAATCTTCATGATGATTCCTCAGCGCTAAGACGCACCACCTCGGCGCCAGGCACACCACTTTTGCCAGTTGCTCAAAACCCCCGGAATCGCCACAATCGCCTCACGTCCATTTGGCCGTGCCCTCCCGTCGGTATGCTCCTCCAACGCCTCCACACCGTTTTGCTCGGGCTACTTAGCTTGAGCCTGCTCGTCTCCCCGCTCACAGCCATGAGTTTCCCGCAAGAGCCCAGCGCGGACATTGACGTCACCGCCTACGGCATTGATGAGGAAGTCGCTGGCGCTGCGGAAGCCGAAGGCGACATGTTCGCTGGCGTCGACGCCGTCATGGGTAAGGCCAACGCCGCCCTGGAATACGTCTTTTTCGCACCTATCCCTTTAGGTGGTGACCGTTCGGTCCCGCTGTTGGTGGCTTGGCTCGTCTGCGGTGCCGTGTTCTTCACCTTCCGCATGCGCTTCATCAACCTGCGCGGCTTTGGCCACGCAATCCAAGTCACGCGCGGCCGCTTCACCGACCCCAATGCGCATGGCGACGGAGAGGTCACTCACTTCCAAGCCTTGGCCTCGGCGCTTTCGGCCACGGTGGGCTTAGGCAACATCGCCGGTGTCGCGATTGCGGTTTCGCTGGGTGGCCCTGGCGCCACCTTCTGGATGATCATGGCCGGCCTCCTCGGCATGTCTTCCAAGTTCGTCGAGTGCACCCTGGGCCAAAAGTACCGCGAAGTGCGCCCCAACGGCCAGGTCATGGGTGGAGCCATGTACTACCTGTCACGCGGTCTCAAACAAATGGGCATGGGCGGGCTCGGCGCCGTACTCGCGACCATGTTCGCGGTGCTGTGCATCGGCGGCTCGATGGCCGGCGGCAACAGCTTCCAGGTCAACCAGTCGCTCAACGCGGTCCAAGAGACGGTGCCTTGGCTCAAGGACAACCCTTGGGTTTACGGCCTGATCATGACCATCGGCGTGGGTGTGGTCATCATTGGCGGGATTAAGCGCATTGCCAGCACTGCCGAGAAGATTGTGCCGAGCATGTGCGCGATCTACGTCGCGGCTTGTTTGTACATCCTAGCCATCAACTTCGGGCATATCCCCGATGCCTTCAGCGCCATCTTCAACGGCGCTTTTAATGCCGACGCCGCCTTTGGTGGCTTCATCGGCGTGCTCGTCGTCGGCTTCCAACGCGCCGCCTTCAGTAACGAGGCGGGTGTCGGTTCTGCCGCCATCGCGCACTCGGCGGCCAAGACCGAACACCCCGTCCGTGAGGGCATCGTGGCTTTGCTTGAGCCCTTCATCGACACCGTGGTCGTGTGCACCATGACCGCCTTGGTGATTGTGATTGCCGGCGCCTATCCCGGTGGCGAAATGGCTGCCGCAG
>Ga0316208_1001414_pt1 | contig 22610 bp, 16 predicted proteins | sample 3monopyrite_MG_FD_204944 | JGI IMG/M metagenome (GOLD analysis project Ga0316208, IMG submission 204944) | Microbial mat bacterial communities from mineral coupon in-situ incubated in ocean water Damariscotta River, Maine, United States -... | ecosystem: Environmental > Aquatic > Marine >... | reverse complement strand
TTTTTCATGATTGGATTATCAATTGGGGTTCACTTATTGAATTTACTTTGTATACCTGCAATTGCTTATATAATTTATTTTAAGAAATTTAAAAAACCTGATGTTGTTGGGTTTATTGTTACTGGTGTAATTGGAATTGCTGTGTTGGGTATTGTTCAAGCTATTGTGATCCCAAAAACTATTCAAGTGGCTGGATTTTTTGAAAGATTTTTTACTAATAATTTAGGAATGCCTTTCAATTCGGGGGCTATTTTCTTTTTCTTATTTATATCTGCACTAATTGTAGGGTTAATTTTATTCTCAAAAAAATCAAATAACTATGTAGTAAATACTGTAACCTGGAGTTTTTCAATGATTTTAATTGGCTACACTTGTTTTTCAATGATTGTAATTCGATCAAATGCAAACACACCTTTAGATGAAAATGATCCGGAAAACTTGGTAAGTTTAGAATCATATTTAAAACGTGAACAATATGGAGATTGGCCAATTTTATATGGTCAATATTTTAATGCCGATTATTTAAGAGATGCAAACGGAAATCCTGATTATAAAAATTGGGGAGACAGAAGTGATGTGTATTTAAAAAGATGGGTTGTTCAAGCTAATAATGGTAATACTGATGTTGAAGGTTTTGTGAATAAAGAAGATGCAGATGCTTTAGCAGCAACTACAGGTGGTAAAGTCGTTCAAAAATATTATAAAACCTATGATGGTAAAGGTCAAAAACCAACTTATGAGAAAGAAAAATCTGGTTTTTTACCAAGAATGTACAGTTCAGAACCACGTCATGTGAGAGGCTATATTGATTGGTCTGGCGCAAATGCAAGTAAAAAGCCAACTTTTGGACAAAATTTAGCTTATTTAGGTAATTATCAAATAGGGTGGATGTATTGGCGTTATTTTATGTGGAATTTTGCAGGACGTCAAAATGACGAACAAGGTCACGGTGGTTCTAAAAATGGAAATTGGATATCTGGTTTAAACTTTATTGATCAACATCACGTAGGTGACCAAACCAACGCACCTTCAATAATTACTAATAATTCATCTCATAATAAATTTTATTTATTACCATTAATTTTAGGTTTAATAGGTTTTATATTTACAATAATGAAAGGAAGTAAATCATGGTGGTTTATTATGTTACTATTTCTTTTAACAGGTTTTGCCGTTATTTTATACTTAAATCAAAAACCAATGGAACCCCGTGAGCGTGATTATGCTTATGCGGCTTCTTTTTATGCTTTTTCTTTTTGGATTGGGTTATCCGTATTGGGATTATATGACGCCTATAAAAACATGAAATGGAAAGATTTAGGAATAATTACAGCTGTTTTAGTAGGTTTTAGTGTTATTTTATTTGCTGGAGGTCCAACTGGTGGAACTGCAATGCTTTATATGTCGTTTGTGATTGTTGCGTTATTTGCCGTTATGATTGCCATGCGAAATGGGATTAAAAATGAAATGCAATCCGCTATTTTTGCAACATTATTATGTTTGCCTGTCCCAATTCTTATGGGAATGCAAGGGTGGGATGATCACGATAGATCTGGAAGATATACGGCTCAAGCATTAGCCGAAAATTATCTTAATTCTTGTACAAACAATTCAATTATTTTTACAAATGGAGACAATGACACTTTCCCATTATGGTATTTGCAAGAGGTTGAAGGTAAAAAAACATCAGTACGTGTTTGTAATTTAAGTTTATTAAATACAGATTGGTACACTGGTCAAATGAAAAACAGAGCGTACGATTCTGATCCATTACCAATTTCATTTAATGAACACGAATACCGACAATATGGTAGTTTTGATCAATTACCTGTATATGGTACAAGTGATTTAACTATGAGAAGTGCAACCCTTTCTGCTCAAGATGAAAAATTAGTGATGGATAAAATCAAGTATAATCCTGAGCTTTTTGCGAGTGGATTTAAAGCTGCTGCAGACAATTTGTATGCTATTTTATCTCGTTCAGCACTTTCACAATCTCAACCTGCCTTGGTGCAAACAATAAATGGATTTAATGAAAATGGAACGTATAATGCTTTCCGGAAATTTATATTTGATTTATTAGAAAAAGGGCAAGGTTTAGGATTGACACAAGAAGAATTACAAGGAGTGCAAAATACATTGATTCAATTTAATGCTTCATTTGATTATTTACCTGTTAAATACGTGATGGACTATTTACATAACCCTAAAAATGAATTTAATATTAATCAAAATAAGTTTTTTGTATTTCCAACTAAAGGTTTAATACTTGATGTTAATAAAGAAAAAATTGCCAGTTTAGTAGGTACTGAAAATGAAGTTGTTTCTGCAGAATATTTAGATAGAGTTGTTGATCAAATGAGGTGGAAATTACCAAAGTCTAGAATTTTTAAAGCCGATTTAATGATTTTAGACATGGTGGCGCATTTTAATTGGGACAGAAATATTTATTTTGCAGGTTCAGCTGCAACCGATACTTATTTAGGGTTACAAAGCTATTTCCTAGATGAAGGTTTAGTTTATAAATTGGTTCCTGTAAAAGTGAACAAAAGTTCTAACCCATATACTGAAGGAGAAGTGAACAAAGAAGAACTTTACCAAAATATGCTAGTAGATTATAAATGGGGGAATATGGAAAAAGAGGGCATTTTAGTTGATTATTATACGCGCCGTCACACCACCAATTATAGAATTAAATTTTATGTTTTAGCTGATGCTTATGCTCAAGATTATCAAGCAAACAAACAAAAATTAAGCTATTTAGAGCAAATCATGTCTCAAAATACTGAAGGGCAATCTAGAGATTCTATCCCAACACCATTAGGAGTGTTTGTTTTTGGAGAAATTCCGGATGAAATAGCAAGAACAAAAAAACAATTAGAAGCTGATAAACAAAAAGCAACTGAAGTGTTAGATAAGGCCTTTGAAGTTATGCCGCATAGTCAAGTGCCATTTGGACGCATTATTCCACAATATGTTGCGACTTATTATGCAGTTGAAAATTTTGAAAAAGGAAACCGATATGCATCTCAGCTATTAGACTTATATGCTGAAGAAATGGAATACTTTACCTCAATTGATCCAAAATTTGCAGGAAATATGTTTCAAGATGCGTATGGAATTTATAGAAGTATTTTCTCAATCTACCAAATGGTTGGTGTTGATGGTGTTGATGAAGCGCTTGTTTTAAAAGCAGAGGATATGGTTTTAGATTATATGCAACGCATTCAACAAATTAAATGGGAAAGAGGTAACAGACAAATGTACGAACAAACATTTGGTGGCTTTTTCAAACAAATTCAAGGGTTTATGATGCAACAACCTCAGATGATGCAACCATAAAGCTGAACAATGGCTTTTTTTAGATATTATAAATTTCCCAAATGGCTAAAGCGGTTTTACCCTCATGCCATTTGGGATTTTTTTGATTCAAACCATTTAAAGCCATCCGTTATTTATTTAACTTTTGATGATGGACCGACACTCAAAGTAACCGAATGGGTTTTAACCGAGCTTAAAAAACATAACGCTAAGGCGACTTTTTTTTGTGTGGGAGATCAGGTTAAAAATCACATAAAAATTTATCAAAAAGTGGAAAATGATGGGCATACGGTTGGCAATCATTCTATGTTGCACGAAAATGGTTTAAAAACCAATCATGATTTATATGTTAAATCTATTATAGATGCTAAAAAAAATATAGACTCAACACTTTTTAGGCCTCCTTATGGAAAATGCACATTAAAACAATATAAAACATTAAGTAATTTGGGATTTAAGTTTATTTTTTGGTCGCACTTAACCTATGATTTTGATGCTCAACTATCTTCAAAAAAACGCATTAAAAAAACACTAAAACATGCTAAAAACGGCAGTATTTTAGTGTTTCATGATTCTGAAAAAGCTTTTCCACAACTAAAGCAAGATTTACCCATCATTTTAGATGAATTACACAAAATGAAATTCGTTTTTAAAGCAATCAATCAAAATTGTTAATTTTAACCTTATGTCAAAAACAATAGCTAAACTGTTCTATATTTTTTGTTTTGTGAGTGTTTTAAGTTCATGTTCTTTAGTCGGAATCAACACAAAAAGAGATGCACCCAAACAAGCTTCAAAATATCCGGTTTTCACTGAAAAAGATTCACTAAAAGGATACCTAAATGAATTTAGAAGCAATTTTGACGTAACCTATTATAATCTGGATATTGAATTTGATATTCCTAATAAATCAATAAAAGGAAAAGTTGATATTTATTTTAAAGCACTAATTAATCTAACTAAAATTCAGTTAGACCTTTATGAAAACATGACCATAAATAAAGTAATTTGTGATGGAGAAGAAATGCCTTTTAATCGGAAATATGATGCGTTTTTTGTTAAGTTTAGAACACAAGTAAATGCTGGAGAACAGAAAATTGTTACAGTGTATTATGAAGGTCAACCTCAAAAAGCAAAAAAAGCACCTTGGGATGGCGGTTTTGTTTGGAAAAAAGATAAGTCAGACCACCCATGGGTTGGCGTAGCTTGTGAATTAGACGGAGCTAGTTTGTGGTGGCCACTCAAAGACCATTTAACAGACGAACCCGATTCAGCTCAAATGAGTTTTACCATACCACAAGGTTTGTTTTGTGTGAGTAATGGTCGGTTAATAGAAAGAAAATTAAGGCAACACGATATGGAAACATTTACTTGGAAAGTTAAAAATCCAATCAACCACTATAATATAAGTTTTTATATTGGCAATTATAGAACATTTACTATCCCCTACAAAAAAGACAGCATAACCTATGATTTAACCTATTATGTTTTACCTGAAAATATATCCAAAGCAAAATATCAATTTCAACAAACCAATGATATGCTTCATTTTTACGAAAAAACTTTTGGAGATTACCAATGGTTTGAAGACGGTTACAAATTAATTGAATCACCTTATGCCGGAATGGAACATCAATCGGCCATTGCTTATGGTAGTGGTTATAAAGACAATTATAATGGGTTTGATTATATTATTTTGCACGAAACAGCTCATGAATGGTGGGGTAACTCTGTGTCGGTTGGAGATTTTGCAGATGTATGGCTACATGAAGGTTTTGCAACATACTCAGAAGCTTTATATGTTGAAGCCACAAAAGGGTATTCGGCTTACTTAAACTATTTGTACTCGTATAGTCTTTATATTAAAAATAAAAAACCAATGGTTGGACCAAGAAATGTTAAGTATTGGAATTATAAAGACAGTGACCCCTACATGAAAGGAGCATTAACATTACATTCATTAAGAAGCTCAATTAACAATGATCAAGTATTCTTTGATATTATTAAATCATTTCATATCGAAAATCAACGTAAAATAGTCAGCTCTCAAGACTTTATAGATTTAGTAAACCGAAAAACAGACAAAGATTATACATGGTTTTTTAAGCAGTTTTTATACAACAGAAAACCAGCTAAGTTGATTTATGCTTTAGTGTATAGTTCTGAAAAAAAGACCATTGTTTTATATTATAAATGGAAAAACGTTGATTCAGATTTTAAAATGCCGATAACCGTTTATGTGGGTGGAAAATTAACAAGAATATATCCTACAGCACAAGGACAAGAAATGATTTTACCCAAAAACACTCAAGAATTTAGAGTTGACAAACTCCGATTTTATGCAACAATTGAAGAATTAAAATTTGAAGATTATTCTGGAAGATAGTTTTAATATTTAATTAATGATTCTCTTTTTAATGTAGAGTATTATTAAATCATTGTAAATGCTATTTGTTAAGGCAACTCATTGTTTTAGTCAGTCTAAAATAAATACACTACCTTTACGTTTATAAGTCATGCATAAAATAACATTAACCATATTGATTCTTTTTTGCCTTAATATCCAAGTTAAAGCGCAAACTTATGAGCTAAATGATTCAATATTTACTATCGGCAGTTATTTACGCACATACAACATAATTTTTGAATTTAATACGCCTGCTATTCTAACAAAAAGTTATAAAGAGCTAGATTCATTTGTTGACTTTTTAAATGCAAATAACCGTTTACAACTCAAAATAAAAGTGCATAGCGATAGCCGTGGTTCGGATTCTTTTTCAAGGTGTTTAACATGTAAAAGAGCAGAATCAATTGCCGAATATTTAATCCATAAAGGCATACAAACTGATAGACTTTTGCCAATAGGGGTGGGTGAGGTTGAGCCAATAACAATTTATAACATTGACTCCCTTACTAACGACACCTTATCCACACAAATTTTAACTCAAACTTATATTAATTCAGTCAAAGAAAAAAGTTTGGAACAATATGAAGAGCTGCAGCAGTTAAACCAGAGGGTAGAATTTGAAATTATTGCAACAGACTATGTTTCACAAAACTCAAATTATGTTCATTTAGATTTAATTGATTCGCTGCATGGTCTATTCACTAATTTTTCTGTTGACAATTTTGGTAATATTTACACAACAAATAAAGATGTTCTTGTAAAATATTCACCAAAATTAAAGATGCTTTTTTCTGCTTCATTAAAGTCATTATTACCCACAAGTATTGAAAGTTCAAAATCTTTTAGAGTATTAATATTTGATAAAGAAAGAGGAATTATTAATTTTTTAGACAATACTTTAACTGATGTAAAAGGTGAAATAGACCTAGCAGATTTAGATGTTTTACAAACTGTTTTAGTTTGTGAATCTTTCAACGGGAATTCTTTTTGGGTGCTTGATGAAGGCGGACAACAATTATTGAAAGTCAATCAAAATTTAGACATTATAACAAGAGTTGACAATCTAAATTATTTATTTAAAGACCGTACGTCTCCCATTCAAATGTTTGAACATAATGATGAGTTAATCATCCATTTCCCAGGATATGGTGTGGCACTTTTTGATGTTTTTGGAACTTATATCCAATTTTATCCGATTGTATCAACTTTTATTGACTTAAAAAACGATTTTTTATTCTCCCTTGATGGTCAAAATATAAAGGTATTTAAATTGCCTCTAATGGATCATATAGCGTCAATAAATCTATCCGATCAATCCAGTGAATCGTTTAAAATTATGAATCAAAAACTATACTTAAAAACCCTAACAGGGCTATTCATTTATTCGATTAAAAACCTAGCGAATAATAAATGACAACAAACCATTTTAATTATTCATATCATTTCTCGTTACTAATTAATATATTTGCTCTCGTTAGCTTTAAATTATGATGAAATTTTTTCGTTTTTTTATTAGTAAAAAGTTTTTGTTAAACTTAGTAGCCATTGCTATTGTTTGGGTAGCTGTTATTTTTGGCATAAAATCTTACCTTGATAGTTATACAAATTTTGGAGAAAAAATTGAAGTCCCCTCATTTTATAAAATTCATATTGATGATGTAGGTGAATTTATTAGTGGAAAAAATATTACCTACGAAATTGTGGATTCTGTTTATTTAGACGATTGGCCAAAAGGAACAGTCTGTTGGCAACATCCTATGCCCACTGATTCAACAGGAGAATGGGTGAAAAGTGGTAGAGTAATTCAGTTATCAGTTGTTCCATTAAAACCAAAAATGATTTTAGTTCCTGATGTAATTGAAAAATCTAAGCGTATGGCCGAAACGCAATTAGAATCTTTAGGGTTAAGAACAAAAGTATCTTATGAACCATCAACCATTGGGTCCGGTTTTGTAATGGGGCAAAAAGTAAATGGAGTACCATTTAAAGAAGGCATGACAGTGCCTAAAGGATCAGTAATTGAATTGATTGTTGCTAGAGGGAGTGCAGGAGAAGCAACCAATTTACCAAATTTAGTTGGACTTACAATATTGCAAGCAAAAGAACGTTTAACCAATTTAACTTTGTCTTTACACTTAGAATGCGAAACATGTTTAACGCCAACTGATGCCGACAAGGCAATTATTGTTAAACAATCACCAAATGGAGGTGATAATGTGAGTGTTGCAGCAGGAACAACAGTAACCGTGTGGGCAGAAAAACAGTAAGAATGAATAAAGCTTTTGGTTTACTTTTTATCTTGATTTTTAACATTACTTTTTCGCAAGAAAAACTAATACCCCTCACAACAAATCCATATATTTCAAAAAAGTCACCTGTTCAAACTAAAAACAGTCACAATATTGATAGTACTTTTCAATCTTTTACGTATGGGAATATAAATCTACCAGTCTGGGATGATTTTTCAATCAATAAATTTGTAGATTATAACCTTGGATATACTGACGCAAATGTGACTTCAATACTTTATTATCAATTAATGAATAGTGGCAATACAACGGCATTATCTTCATCAATTCAATTGTGTGATTCTACACATGCCAGAACCGATACTGTTGTGATTGAAAATGGAATAGAACTGTCAAGAGGAACCTCTTATTTTACAACTGGAATCCCTGTTTTTGTAAATGATTTAAATTCATATCCTGTTAACGGACAAACGAAAACACTATACAATGAATGTTATGTTTTGATTGATTCAATTATTGAAGGTGTGCCAGACCCTACACAAGATACATTGTGGTTTATAGGACAACATCCCGACAGTTTACCCGATTTCACTCAAGATTCAGCACGTGTGTTTTTTGGAAATATGAATAACCCAAATAATATATGGATTGACGATTACGCCTGTCACAATTATAGATATGCTAAAAATCCAAAATCATTAGGTGTAGTTACTTTTGACGGGGTGAGTAATGATGGCTATCCTTATGAATGGGGATCGGCAAATTCTTATGGATATGCGGATGTATTAACTTCAAAACCAATAAATTTATCGGGTAAAACCAATGTGTATTTAACCTTTTTATATCAAGCTAAAGGTTATGGAAATTCACCTGAAACTTTTGATAGTTTATTTTTAGAGTTCTATGACCCTAATGCAGATAAATGGTTTAATGTAGGCGGAATTACAAATGGTTTTGGTGTAGATGGTGATGTTGCAGATGATGTGTGGTACACTGCTCATGTTCCAATTACTCAATCTGTTTTATTGGTTGACGGTTTTCAGTTTAGGTTTAGAAATAAAGCCACACTTACTGGTTTGTTAGACCATTGGCATATTGATTACGTCAATTTAAGAGATAATTCAACTGATGCCGATACAATTATTGACGACATAGCCATTGTGGAACCATTAAATTCATTTTTAATTGATTATTCAGCCGTACCTTGGGATCATTATTCAAACTTGTCTAATCCAAATAGCGTTATGCTGTCATCTGCCGACTTAACAGTGAGTAACAATCATACTTCCGCCAAACTTCAAAATAATGGAGGGCTCTTAATTGATGGCAATAGTTTTTCTTTACCAGTTGCAAATGCAAATTGGAACGTTGGTCTAAATCCATATTCTTTTGGAGTTAATACACAACCTTATGTTTTTCCACAAACTTTTCCAGGAGATACAATGGCAAGTTTTAATGTCAAAATAAATGTTGCCACTAGCTCAACCAATATTTATGATGTGAATGATACCACTTATTTTAATCAAGAATTTAAAAACTTTTACGCTTATGATGATGGTACAGCCGAAACAGCTTACGGTTTTGAAGTTTATAACGCCCGGCTCGCATATAAATTTGATACTTATGAAGCCGACTCTTTAGCTGGAATATTGATGAAATTTATTCCATCTAATGAAGACATATCGAACAATATTTTTTTATTAACGATTTGGGCAGACGACAATGGACAACCAGGTGAAATTATTTATCAAGACAGCTATTTTCAACCTCACACACCAAATTACGCAGGAAACAAAAATCAATATCAATATTACAAATTCAATAATAACGAATTTGTTTCTGTGCCCAAAACATTTTATGTTGGTTGGGAACAGGTTGAAAATGAAATGCTTTATATTGGAATGGATTTGAATCATGATCATTCTGATAAAATATTTTACAATATTGGAGGAGGATGGGTAAATACTTCTTTTCAAGGATCACTTATCATTAGGCCTGTATTTAGCACAAAATTAAACAGCACATTAACAACAAAAGAAAACAATGATGAAGATTTAGACTTATCAATTTATCCTAATCCATCTCAAGATTTTATCACCGTTAATGGAATTTCTAATACCGACAGAATTGAAATTAGAGACTTATCTGGACGCATAGTTTTGTCGGACACAGGTAATCGATTTGATATACAAAACTTTGCAAATGGAATATATATCGTAAGTATATACAATAGTCAAAATAAAAGAATTTATTCTGACAAAATAATGAAATATTAAATGAGCACAACCGACCAAGAATCAGAAGAACTTTTTGAACATTATAATTTTACAGCCGATCCCGGTCAAGAATTATTGAGAATTGACAAATACTTAATGTTGAAAATTCCTAAAACATCTCGCAGTAAAATTCAACAAGTTGCAAAAGATGGACATATTATTGTGAATGGTAAAGCCATTAAACCAAATTATAAAGTTCATCCACATGATAAAATATCGGTTGTTTTACCCTATCCTGTGAAAGAATTTAAGCTTATTCCAGAAGATATTCCTCTTGAAAAAGTTTATGAGGATGAAGCACTAATTATCATAAATAAAAAAGAAGGAATGGTTGTACATCCTGGGTATGGAAACTACACTGGAACTTTAATGAATGCTTTGGTTTATCTTTTTGAGAATTTACCAAATAGGGATGATTATGAAACACGGCCTGGATTAGTGCATAGGATTGATAAAAATACATCAGGCTTATTGGTAATCGCTAAAACAGAAAAAGCCTTAACGCATTTATCAAAACAATTTTTTGACCGAACATCTCAAAGAAAATATTGGGCATTAGTTTGGGGTGATATTGAAGAAGATGAAGGTACTATTACAGGTGATATAGGACGTTCACAAAAAGACCGTAAAATATATCGGGTATATGATGAAGAAGAAGGATATGGTAAACATGCTGTAACCCATTTTAAAGTCATTGAACGATTTCGATATGTTACCCTTATTGAATGTAAACTTGAAACAGGACGAACCCATCAAATTAGAGTGCATTTAAAACACATAGGTCATCCGCTCTTTAACGATATTGAATATGGAGGTGATCGTATTTTAAAAGGCACTACGTTTACTAAATACAAACAGTTTATCAATAATTGCTTTAAGTTGATTCAAGGTCAAGCACTTCATGCTAAAACACTTGGAATTACACAACCTAATACAAATGAATTTTTAGAATTTGATTCAGAATTGCCAGAAGGTTTTAAGCAGTTATTAGACAAGTGGAGAGCCTATTCAAAATTAGAATAAATTAATTTAATAAATCAAAAAAGGCTTCCATAATTGGAAGCCTTTTTGTTTGTGTGGTGATGGACGGGTTTGAACCGCCGACACATGGATTTTCAGTCCATTGCTCTACCAACTGAGCTACATCACCATACTGTTTTGTGGGGGCAAAGATATAAATGAATTCTGAATAGCAAATAAAAAAATCACTTTTTTTGCAAAAATAAATTTATTCTGTGCAATTTTGAACCATGAATTTAATTATTGACCAAGGAAATACACAATTTAAAGTCGGCTTATTTAATGAAAATGAATTTGTTAACAAAGCAATTTTTCAATATTCAGAAATCTCAACGTTTAAATCTTGGCTAAATAAAAATTCATTTAATTTTTTAAATGTCATTATTTGCTCTGTTGTTGATCAAAAAATTGATTTAAGTGAATACAATATTCATTCTAAAGTTGAATTAAAACATACAACCAGACTTCCAATTGCTAATAAGTATCAAACACCCAAAACTTTAGGTAATGATAGACTCGCAAATGCCGTAGCAGCTTGGTGTTTAAAACCAAATTCTAATTGTTTAATCATTGACTTAGGGACTTGTGTCAAATACGATTTACTATCTAAAAATGGAGAATATTTAGGAGGTAACATTTCCCCAGGTTTAAAAATGAGGTTTAAAGCTTTAAATCATTTCACCGATCAATTGCCGTTAATTGAAAAAAGAGAATTGCACCAAAATTTTGGAAGTAATACAGAAAGTAGTATTCAATGTGGTGTTCAACTTGGTCTAGAAAATGAAATATTAGGATTTATTAACCGTTATAGCAAGATGTATAGCGATTTAACAATTTTTATGACAGGTGGAGACTTAAAATCCTTTGATAAATCCTTTAAAAATCACATCTTTGCAAATTCAAATTTAACCTTAATTGGGTTGAATGAAATTTTAAACCATAATGCGAAATTATAAATTCATATTTTTTGTAGGTATTGTTGCTTTATTTTCTAACTCAGCAAATGCACAAAAGGGAACTCAATCCCCTTACAGTGTTTTTGGTTTAGGCGAATTAAATAAAGGCGAATATGCATATTTTATAGGGATGGGAAACGCCCTTACTGCAAATACGGATTCTACAATTGTAAATCAAAATAATCCTGCTTCATATTCATATATTAGTCGTTTTAGACCTTTGTTTCAGATTGGCATAAATGGAAAATTTAGCACGTTTAGCGAAGGGGTAAATTCAACAAAACAAAGACAATTTGGTTTAAATCAATTTCAACTTGGATTCCCAATAATGAAAAATTGGGGTGGGTCTTTTGGATTAACGCCATATTCATCAACTGGGTATAATATTACTAATAATGATGTATTACCGTCAAACGATTCCGTGCAATATATTGATGAAGGGGCTGGTACAATTAGTAAGTTTCATATTGGAACCGCTTATAAACGTAAATTTGGAAAAAGCTCTTTGTCTGCAGGGATAAATGCAAATTTTTTATTTGGTAGCTCAAATAAAATTGAATCTTTTGAGTATACCGGTTTTCCAGGGGCAGCATTACACTCAAGAGTCGAACGAAAAACAAGAGTAAATTCAGTAGTATTTGATTTAGGGATAATTTTTGAACAAAGACTTAAAAATAGTAACTCATTTTCTTTGGGTTTAAAATATTCACCATCTTCTAAACTTAAAGCTAATCAAGATTTATTGTCGTTTGCGTATTCAGAAAGTTACTATGGTAATTTTAATTATGGTATTCAAATTGTAGATACAGTAGATTTTGTAAATAATAACTCAGGAACTATATTTTTACCAGAATCATATAATATTGGTTTTGAATATAGAATGAGAGGTAAAAATCAGTCATATTTAGTTAAAATTAGTGGAGATGTTAAGTTTCAAAAATGGTCGTCATACTATGAAGATTTCAATGGTGTAAAAACAACACCAAACTTTAAAGACAGAATGGAAACTGCATTTGGACTTCAACTGTCACCACATGTTGGACGAAATAGCAACAATAATAAAGTGTCTTTACTCAACAAACTGCACTATAGAGTAGGTTTTAACTACACTTCAAGTCAATTATTTGTAAATAATACACAATTAACCGATTATGGCATAAGTTTTGGATTAGGAATACCAGTGACAACCGGAAACTCAAATACAAATCTAAACTTAGGTGCTAAGTACGGTAGTATGGGAACAATAAATTCTGGTTTAATTAAAGAAGATTATTTAGGTGTATATTTTGGGATTACAATCAGTCCCGGTGTGTATGACAGATGGTTTTTGAAACGTAAATATGATTAAAACAAAAAAAATGAACATGAAAAATTTAATTCTAATTGTAATATTAACCATAACAAGTTTTGGTTTTGCACAAGAAAAATCAGAAGAATGTAAAAAAAATAGAAGTCTTGCTCCTGTTTATGCCCAACAAAAAATGTGGCGTGATGCTGCAAATTTTTTCTTAAAAGCTTATAACGAATGTGGGCTTGAAGGGTTAGAAAAAAAAGATTGGAACAATGCTAAAATTATTTATAAAAATTTAATTAAAGTAGAGAAAGATGAAACAGCTAAGGCTGGATTAAAAGATTCTTTAATTTGGGTATTTGAAAAAGGAGATACTTACGGTGAAGATCCAAAATGGAAAGGTGATTTTGCGGTTGAATTAATAAAAATGAAATCGGATAGAACTGAAAAAATTGATTCTTTATGCGCAAGCAGTATTCATATGTTGAAAGAGAAATGTTCTACTTCACAAATTAAATACTATTACACACATTTAGTACGTAAATACAATGCCGTTCAAGGTGAAGAAAAAGAAAAAGAAAGAATGTTTGCCATTGATGAATATTTAATTTTATCTGATTATGTAGATAAAGCTACAAAGAAATATAAAGCTGACGGAAATGAGAAAAAAGCTGGTTATTATATTAAAACACAAGCATTTTTAGATCAATACTTTGTTAAATTAGCTAATGATTGCACAATATTAACGGATGTTTTAGGTAAAAAAATAAATAGTTTACCTTCTGATAAAGTAGCAAAAATTGAAAAAGTTAAAGGATACTTAAGTATTTTAGATAAAAGAAAATGTACTGATACAGATTTATATGGTCAATTTGCAGATACTTTAATTGTATTAGCACCAACAGCTGAAGCTTATTATACACAAGGTAATTTTTTCGCAAAGAAAAAAAACAATAAAAAAGCCAAAGAATATTATTCAAAAGCAATTGAACTAGAAGGAGACGGTGAAAACAAAGGTAAATATACTTATGCTTTAGCAAGTGCTCAATATGCAACAGGAAGTTATAAAGCTGCTTTTAGAACAGCAAAAAGTGTACAAGGTGAATTTAGAGGAAAAGCAATGATTATTTGCGCCAATGCAATTGCTAAAACATCTAACGGTTGTGGTGATACTTCTTTCGAAAGAAAATCAAATTACTGGTTGGCTAACGATTACATTAAAAAAGCAATAGTTTTAGGAGAAAAAGTCAGCTCGTCAACTTACTTAAGTAGTGCGCCTAGTGATGAAGAAGTGTTTGATGCAGGAAAATCTAATGGACAAAGTGTATCTTTAAAATGTTGGAATGAAAGTTCTACAATTAGATAATATTGAATACAAAACTAAAATATATTAATTTAAACATTCCTACCAAATTTATGGTGGGAATGTTTGTTTTGTTTTTTGTTTTATTGTCGTGTGAAAACGATCTGGACCACGTTAAAAGGGTAACCGCCACAGACGAAACACCAGATCAAATAACAATTGGATTGCACACTTTATATTCTGATTCGGGTATAGTGCAATACGAAATTATAGCCAGTAGAATGGAGGCCTATGAACAACCAACTCAAAAAACTATATTTAAAAATGGATTTGAAGTCAATTACTTTTCCAAAAGTGGAGATATTGTTTCAAAATTAAAAGCCGATTATGGCGAAATTGTTGAACAAGAACATCTCGTAATTGCTAGAAATAATGTTATATTTACCAACTACGAAAAAAATCAAACATTAAAAACAGAAGAATTATTTTGGGATAAACAACTAAAAAAAATTAGAACAACAAAAAACTTTTATGTTGATTCGCCTACAACAGAAGCCAAAGGGGTAGGACTTGAGGCTGACGAAACATTTAGTACATATTCAATGAATAACTTTTCATTAATTTACAAAGACACTACAGATGGATTTAATAAAACTGAATAAAATACTTGAAAAATTTTGGTGGGGAGTTGCAATTGTAACTTTTTTAGCCGTTTGTTATTTTTCATTTACAGACGGGTTTGATAAATGGATGATATATTTTGTTGCACCAACATTAGCTGTTGTAATGGCCCTTATGCGTAGGTTTATGGTTAAAAAATTAGACAGAAGTCAACAACCGAAAAATAAACGAAAATAACCTTTCGTCATTTATCTTAATCGTTTTATGTAGATTTTTTGTACTTTTAGATGTTCAAAAACTAGATTACATGAAAAAATTATTACTATTATCGATTTGCTTGTCACTCTCGTTAGGATTGTTCGCGCAAGAAAAATCCTCAAGAGTTAAAATTTATGCCAATAATGAGCAATTAAATGAAATTGCAAATTTAGGAATTGAAGTCGACCACGGTCAAAGGAAATTAGATACCTGGTTAGTGACTGATATTTCGGCTTCTCAAATTCAAACGCTACAAAATAACGGGTATGAAGTTGAAATCGAAATTGACAACGTAAAAGAATTTTACGTTCAAAGAAGTACTGAATCAGTATCGGAAAATACATATAAAACAAACGATTGTGGCACTTCTTCAAGTTCTACGGGTTATGACCCGATAACACCTACTAATTTTCAATTGGGATCAATGGCTGGATTCTATACGTATCAAGAGTTTGTAAATGAGTTAGATGCCATGCAGGCGGCTTATCCAAATATAATCTCAGCTAAAAGTCCAATATCAACTTATACATCTAATGAAGGTCAGCCTATTTATTGGGTGAGAATTTCTGATAACGCAACGACTGATGAAAATGAGAATGAAGTTTTATATTCAGCATTACATCATGCGCGTGAGCCAGCATCATTGTCTCAACTCATTTTTTATATGTGGTACCTATTAGAAAATTATGGCACTAATGATGAAATCACTTATTTGGTGGACAATACTGAAATGTATTTTGTTCCAATGCTTAATCCTGACGGATATATCCATAATGAAGTTAATGACCCAAATGGTGGAGGAATGCACCGTAAAAATAAAAGAAATGTCGGAACAACTAACCCTGGTGTTGATTTAAATAGAAATTACGGTTACCATTGGAATGAAAGTGGTACTTCTCCAAATGTTAATAATGACACTTACGCTGGAACTAACGCTTTTTCAGAACCAGAAACTCAAGCTATGAAATGGTTTTGCGAAAATCATAATTTTGAATTTGCGCATAATGCACACACTTATGGAAACATGCAATTATTTCCAATTGGCTGGGCAACTGCTGAATATGCTGCTGATCATGATTATTTTACAGCTTTTACAAGTCACCAAGTTTTATTTAATGGGTTTACAAATTATAAAAGTTCTACTTTATATCCCGCTGCTGGAGATTCAGACGACTGGATGTATATATCTGATTTAATTGCAAAACCAAAAATTTATGCAATGACGCCAGAAATAGGAGGTGATTCAGATGGATTTTGGCCTTCTCAAGCGCGTATTCTTCCAATTTGTAAAAGTATGGTGTGGATGAACATGATTTTAGCACATTTACCTCACGTTTATGGTTATGCAACCGATACAGATCCATCAAAAATTGACACCTATTCGGGATATTTTCATTATGATTTAGAAAGATTAGGTTTGACTGATGGAGATATTACAATGAGTATGCAAGCAATTACTGGAATCCAAACTTTAGGAGGAGCTAATGTGCACACCATGAATTTAATGGATATTGACTCTGATTCTATTTCTTTTGTATTAGACCCTAATTTAGGGTTCGGAGACCAAATTAAATATGTGCTTAAAACTGATAATGGAACATGGACTAGAATAGATACCATTACAAAAACTTTTGGAACAGGTACCGTTGTGTTTAGTGATGATGCAAATACAGTTAACAATTGGTCTGGTGATTGGGGAACAACTACCGAATATTATGTGTCGGCTGGAAGCTCTATTACAGACTCTCCAAATTCAGATTATTCAAATGGAGCAAATACCGAAATGGTTTTAAATGACATAATCACTTTTGAAAATGCAACTTATGCTTATGTTCAATATTATGCCAAATGGGCAATCGAAAATGACTATGATTATACCCAATTTATGATTTCTACAGACAATGGAAATACATGGGCACCATTATGCGGAAAATACACCAATATAGGAACTTCAAATCAAGATGCAAATAACCCGTTATATGATGGAACACAATCAAGTTGGGTTTTAGAAGAAATAGATTTAACTGCTTATTTAGGAATGCCGAATATTCGTTTTAAATTTACTTTAAATTCAGACAATTTTGTAAAAGATGATGGTTTTGCTTTTGATGACTTTAAAATTTATACAGACGGATTTAATGACAGTGGTTTTGACCAACTTTCAGAAGCTGATTTTAAACTTTATCCTAATCCATCAAATACACAAATAAGTATTTATACAGCAGGTAAAAATGACATTAAACAAATTGATATCTATAATCATTTAGGGCAAGTGGTAACAACTTTAACTAATACATCTAATAAAACTTCAGTTGATGTTTCACAGTTTGAAGCAGGAATTTATTTTGTGAAAATAATAACAAACACAAATCAAATTATTACTAAGAAATTTAGTGTGATTAAATAATTTAATCAATTCTAATATTTTAACAAAAAAATGCTTTAACTTCTGTTAAAGCGTTTTTTTATCTTGAATATTTTTGAAAATTCAAAAAATCAATACTATTTTTCAGCCTTTGTAGTGTCTAAAGCTAAAGGTGCCTCTTCTACATCTCCAAAATCAGCATCATCATTAAACAAATCATTGTTATTATTTAAAGTTTGATCGGTAACATCATCAATACTTTGTTCTTGCTCTTCAGCCACCTCTTTCATGTCGCGTGTGTCTCTAAAATAAAAAACGGCTACTGCAATTCCAATAAGTATTACTCCAAATATTATTTTCTTTTTCATATTTTTAAGTTTACACTAATCATACAAATATAAAGCCATTTTTGTCAATTTTAACCATTAATTTTTAATCCCAAATGGAAAATAAAAAATTATCTGTGTAAATCTGTGTAAATCTGTGGTGAAAAACATATTTTTGTGACTTAAATTATCACATAAATGAAACGAACAGAAGTTGGAGCAATATTATCGTCAGGCAAAATTGGCGACAAGGTGAATGTTAAAGGTTGGGTAAAAGCATACAGAAGTAATCGATTTATCCAAATTAATGATGGCTCAACAATTAATAATGTTCAAGCTGTAATTGAATTTGAAAACTTTGATGAAGCATTAATTAAAAGAATTACAGTGGCATCAGCTGTTTCTGTAGTAGGAATTTTAGTAGAGTCTCAAGGTAAAGGTCAAAAAGTTGAAATTGATGTTGAATCAATTGAGATTTTAGGTGATGCAAACCCTGATGAGGTGAGTAAAACAATTTTACAACCTAAAAAACACTCTTTAGAATTATTAAGAGAACAAGCGCATTTGCGATTTAGAACTAATTTATTTGGTTCTGTTTTCAGAATTCGTCATGCCGTTTCGTTTGCAATTCATAAATTTTTTAACGACAAAGGCTATTATCATATTGCAACGCCAATTATTACGGGTAGTGATGCTGAAGGTGCGGGTGAAATGTTTAAAGTGACTAATTTTGATTTAGATAATGTGCCTAAAACTGAAGATGGAAAAATCGATTATAGTCAAGATTTTTTTGGAAAAGAAACTAACCTAACTGTTTCTGGTCAATTGTCGGCAGAACTGGCTGCAATGGCTTTGGGCAAAGTTTATACTTTTGGACCTACTTTTAGAGCTGAAAATTCAAATACATCACGTCATTTAGCCGAGTTTTGGATGGTTGAACCTGAGGTTGCCTTCAACGATTTGAATGACAATATGGATTTGGCTGAAGAATTTTTGTCGTATGTTTGCCAATATGTAATGAATAATTGTAAAGACGATTTACAATTTTTACACGACCGTGAGGTAAAAGAAGATTCACAAAAACCAACTGCCGAACGTCACGATTTAAATTTATTAGACAGACTTAACTTTGTGATTGATAATAGTTTTGAACGCATTACCTATACAAGAGCGATTGAGATATTAAAAAACTCAAAACCATATAAAAAGAAAAAATTTAAATATCCTGTTGAATGGGGTGAAGATTTAGCATCTGAACACGAACGCTTTTTAGTCGAAAAAGAGTTTAAAAAACCCGTAATTATTACAGATTATCCCGCAAGTTTTAAAGCATTTTACATGCGCCAAAATGATGACGGTAAAACAGTCGCAGCAATGGATATTTTATTTCCAGGTATTGGCGAAATTATTGGTGGTTCGCAAAGAGAAGAACGACTAGACATTTTAAAACAAAAATGTGCAGACTTTAACATTGCAGAAGAAGATGTGTGGTGGTATTTAGATACCAGAAAATTTGGAACAGCTCCCCACTCAGGGTTTGGATTAGGTTTTGAACGTATGGTAATGTTTGCAACCGGAATGAGTAACATTAGAGATGTAATCCCTTTCCCAAGAACTCCAAATAGAGCTGAATTTTAGATTTTTAAAAGCCTAAACGTACCAAAATAAAAAACTTTGATTTTGGGTAAATTATGATTATATTCGCTTCAGTTTATGTCAAAATTAAAACGAATTGAATTGCCGACATAAGTAAAATATACGAAATTGTTGCGTATATTTCACTATTAACATCTAACAAAATCAAATTTAGCCAATTAGTCCATTGACTATTCAGTTTTTTATACCGCACCAGTAATTATTGGTAGATTTTAATAATTTTGCAACGTATAAAGTTTTAAAGTTATACCAAAACATGAAAAAAATAGCCATTTTTGCTTCAGGAGGAGGAAGTAATGCCCAAGCCATTATAAATCATTTTAAAACCAATGATAATATAGAAGTAGCCTTAATTGTGTCAAACGATACAAATGCAGGAGTAATTGACAAAGCGCAAGCTGAAGAAATCCCATTTTACATACTCCAAAAAGGAGAATTAGAAGAGCTTGAATTTTCAGATGTGTTAATTGCACTTGAAATTGACTTTATTGTTTTAGCTGGTTTTTTAAAGAAAATCCCATCAGATATTTTAGAGGTTTACCCTAACAACATAGTTAATATTCATCCTGCTTTATTGCCAAAATATGGTGGAAAAGGGATGTATGGTGCAAATGTACACAAAGCAGTTGTTGCTGCAGGTGAAAAAGAAAGTGGAATGACTATTCATTCTGTGAATGCCAATTATGATGAGGGTAATACTATAGAACAACATAAAGTTGAACTTTTACCAACAGACACCGCTGAAGTTTGTGCCAAAAAAGTGCTTGAATTAGAGCACAAATATTACGCACCTTGTATTGAGTTATTATTGTCCAAATAAATTCAATTTTAGACAAAAATAATCTATTTTGTGTTTTTTTACAAAAACATAATCTGTATCAAAAACTATTATATAACTTTGCACACTTTTTTAAAAGAAAGTAGTAATTTACATTAAAATTAAGGTTATGAAATTTGATTTAGAGCAAATTGCAAAAGCATTTATGATTTTATTTGCAGTAATTGACATTGTAGGGTCTATTCCTGTTATTATTAAATTAAAAGAAAAATCAGGTGACATTCATTCATTAAAAGCATCATTAGTAGCCTTAATGATTATGTTGGTGTTTTTGTTTGCCGGTGAAGCGTTACTTGATTTATTGGGTGTAAATATTAAAGCGTTTGCCGTGGCTGGTGCTCTTATTATTTTTGCATTGGCGGTTGAAATGATTTTTGGTGTAGAATTATTTAAAGATGAAGAACACGGTTCTAAAATAGTGTCAATTGTTCCTGTTGCATTTCCGTTAATTGCTGGTGCTGGAACAATGACAACTTTGATTTCGTTACGGGTAGAATATGAAGCTATAAATATTGCTATTGCTGTATTTTTAAATATAGTTATAGTGTTTATTGTACTTAAACTTACAAAAAAAATTGAATCTGCTTTAGGAAAAGGGGGAATCGCTATTCTAAAAAAAGTATTTGGAATTATTTTATTAGCCATTGCTGTTAAACTTTTTGCCGATAATGCAAAAGAACTCTTTTAAATATTACATTTACTTCAAAACACACTTATTGTTTTGTAATATTTAGGGTTATAAGTAGTTAAAAAATAGTATCTTGTGATAAAATTTTCAAGAAATGAGAAATCTATTAATTATTTTGTTGCTTTGTTTTTCAACGAGTCCTGTTTGGTCAAAAAATAAACTTTGGACATGTATCAATGAAAAAGGACAAACAGTATTTACAATTGAAGCAATACGTGTTTATGAGTTTCAAAATGGATTAGCTAGAGTGTATAAAAATACATTAGTAAATAATGCATGGGTAACTGGTTACGGTTTTATCAATAAAAAAGGAGAAGTGGTAATCCCTTGTGATTTAGACAAGGCCTATGATTTTTTAGGTGATTACATTTGGGTTAAAATGGCTAATCAAGATTACTTTACATTAATCGATAAAAAAGGAACTATTATTCCAACAAAACAATATAAAAAAGTAGGTAAGTTTTATAAATCTCAAAATGAAATTTGTGCTGTTTATGAAAATGCAAAAATGGGATTTATAGATCAAACAGGTAAAGAAATTGTGCCATGTAAATACCTTGGGTCAAGTTATTTTAGTAATGGATTAGTGTGTCTTACACTTTATGATGGTACAGAAGAGAAGTATGGATTTATGAACAAGAATGGTAAATTTGTAATACCAATGAAATACAAACAGGCTGGAACTAGTTCTTTTTATAATGGACGAGCAAGGGTTAAAGTTGATGGTAAAACCGTGTTAATTGATACAACAGGAAAAGTAGTTTTTAAAACGCTTCATGGTAATATTCAAGGGGTGTATAATAATTTAGTTTGTACATTTAAAGGTAAAAACCGAACAGGTTGGGGATGGGTTAATTTTAAAGATGAAGTGGTTATTCCTCAAATTTATGACCATGCTGTTAATTTCAATGATGACGGATTAGCAATTGTGGAGTTAAATGACTTAGTTGGTGTAATTGACACAACAGGTAAAGTCGTTATACCATTAAAATACAAAACGATATACTGTGATATAACCAAAGATGGCTTTATTAT
>Ga0316208_1001412_pt1 | contig 22651 bp, 11 predicted proteins | sample 3monopyrite_MG_FD_204944 | JGI IMG/M metagenome (GOLD analysis project Ga0316208, IMG submission 204944) | Microbial mat bacterial communities from mineral coupon in-situ incubated in ocean water Damariscotta River, Maine, United States -... | ecosystem: Environmental > Aquatic > Marine >... | reverse complement strand
CTGGTCGGAATCTCTGCACCGCGCGACCGCCACGCGTATTAGCATACCAGCCCGGGCTTAAGGCCGTCCGTCCGTCGTTTACCCACCAAAACTCCGGAAAACAGCCGCGTCAGACAGATCGTACCCAGCCAGACAGGCGATCACGCCAGCGTCTCGGGCGATTGCCTTGGCCTGCATCGCTCGTTCAAAGCTCGCAACGTTGGTCGCGGCTTTCCCAAGATCTTCGGCTTTCGTCTTTGCGGCCGCAGCCAATTCTTTCGCGCCGACAGCTTTCGAAACATCAGCTGGAGCACCGGCGACGCCGATGGAAACGACGGACGCGGCGACGGCAAACAAAGTCAGGCAAACCAGAATACGCTTCATGGGTGTATCTCCAGGCAGAATTAAACTCGTCCAATTTTGAGTGAGTGCAAAGCGTCCTCTTCAAGCTACGCTTAAACAGCAAGCGGCGATTCTTGCGAGAGCCACGGGGCCGCGTCAAACGACAAAGTTTCCCCGCGATGCACGGATCGATAACCGCTTGTGCGATCTTCTGATCGATCTGCTAAATCAGTTGGCCGAGCCCCAACACGCCGATCTCTTCCCGGCAGGCAAATGGCTCGGCATAAGCACACCCAATCGTCCAACCCCAGTACCGGCCTCGGTCACGGATATCGTCGAGCAGTGTCGGATGCTCAGAGCCTCGTCCCTGGACGACCTGACTGTCATAGCAAGCGACGGCTTCCATCTTTCGGTCAATTGCCGAGCTGATATCCAGCACGAACGCCGGCTTCGGGTGAATGCGCAGGTGGATGCTCCAGTAGTAGAAAATTCGCGGCGGCCAGAAGCGTTCGCCGGTTAAAGGGAGTTGACCGTCTTCGTCCGTTCGACTGAGCTTGCTCCAGAACCGCGCGGCGTCAACCAGCTCGCTCGCCACGACGTGATCAGGATGAGCGTCTTCCCAGTACGGCGCGAGAATTGTTTTCGGACGGACTTCTCGAAAGACATTCGCCAGCTTCTGCCGCGCTTCGAGCGTGTGTTGTAACTGGCGATTCGGTAAGCCGAGATTACCTCGCCAGCTCAGTCCCAGAGCTTTCGTCGCGGCTGCCGTTTCCTCAGCACGCTTCTCTCGCGATCCGTGCGGCGTGGGCTCACCGTCCGTCAGCTCCAGAACGCCGACCGAGAGACCCTGCTGCAACGACGTGATGATCGTCCCGCCAACGCTTATCTCGGCGTCGTCAGGATGGGGGGCCACCACCAGCACATCCAAGCCTTCGTCAGGCACACTCATAACTACAAATCCAGGCAAAATTCCAAACCAGCGAATCCGAATGCTAAGTGGTCCGGTTCACAAGTTCGTATGGGGTCGTCAAGGTAACCCGACGCGTCAGTTTTGAAGTTGCAAACTTTCGTTAGTCCCGGAGGGACGGCAGCGTATAGCCGTGGGTGCCAACCCACGGAAAACGCCGGAATGAAACACGAAGCCCCGGAGGGGCGACAGCGATTTTTGTTATCGTGAGTGCTGTCGCCCCTCCGGGGCTTTGGACTCTGGAATCGACGATTTCCTTGGGCTGGCGCCCAAGGCTTTACGCTTTCGCCGCTCTGCGGCTGAACTGTGCAACTTAAAAGCGCGTCAGGGAGGGACTCTGACGCATTCAAATCCCTCGCTGTCGCTTCGGGTTGCCCTATGCCAATTTGCGAACTCGACCACTAAGTCTGACGCAAAGACGCTGATACGCAAAGACTCGCCGAGGACTTCTCAGTAATCCTTTGCGTCTTCGCCTATTTGCGTGAGACTTCCGTAAGGCATAAATGAGAAAGGGCCTCGATCCGAAGACCGAGACCCTTTCCACTTAACTTCTCAATCAGCTACCGACAGCGAGTGTCGGATCAGTTCTCTACTTCAGCAGACCAAACAGGTTGGACAGCTTGTTGTTCCGACGGATCGGGAAGAGTGAACGAGCACTCTTTTCTTCCGGCGGAGCAGGAGCAACACCCTTGCCCTTCATCGGGGCAGGATCTGGCATTGCAGGAGTTGCTGTCGGAGCGGCACAAGCTGGGTTGCACGCCGGGCCAGCCGGAGCACAAGCACCACACTTAGGACCACAGGCTGAACCGCAGGCGGCTCCGCATGATGGCTTGCAGCAATCGACAACTTCGTAGCCGCAGAGTTCCAGAGCTTCTTCAGCTTCGTTGCGAACATTGCGATCGCAGTCAGCCAAGGCAGCCGTCAGAGCTTCAACAGCTTTGTTGCACATGCAGCAGCAGCCGTTTCGACGAACCTGATCGCCGATTTCGTCAGCAGCTTCACCGCGAACACGCTCGTCGCAATCGTTCAGAGCGTAAACCAGAGCAGCCATGACTTCCGGGTTGCAGTTGCAGTTAAACTTGTCGCCCAGTCTGTCAATCGCCTTCGCACGGTGCTTGGCGTAGCAGGCAGTCTGAGACGTGTAGATCAGCTCAGCGATTTCGCAAGCGTCTGCACAGCAACGATCGTCGCCGCAGCAGGCCCCCTTGGCACCGCAGGCTGGAGCACAGCTTGATCCGCACTTAGGACCACATGCTTTGGCACATGGAGCAGCACAGTTCGCTCCACCAGGACCACAGGCAGGAGCACAGGCAGAACCGTTAGGTCCGCAGGCAGGAGCACATTTCGACGCACATGGTGCGGCGCAGTTTGCACCCTTTGGTCCGCAAGCCGGAGCACACTTCGATGCACACGGAGCAGCACAGCTGCTCGCTTTTGGTGCACAGGCCGGAGCACAGTTGCTTGCACATGGAGCGGCGCAGTTTGCACCACCAGGTCCGCACGCTGGAGCACACGCTCCGCCGTTCGTTCCACATTTAGGAGCACATGCCGAGGCGGCAGGAGCACAGCAGCTTGGTTTGGCCGGGCAGCAACCGCCTGGCTTGCAGCATGGTGCCTGTTGAGTCGAGACCTTTCGCTGGTACTCGAACGTCTGCCCTTGGCACGGACGGGCAATGGTTGGTTTACAACATCGAGGTTGGCAAGTCGGAGCACAACCGCAGCTCTTCGCGGCTCCGCACTTGCCGCCACCACCGAACATGGATGAGAACAGACCAGCATCAGCGCTGGCACTCATTCCAAGCAGGGCGACTACGGCAGTCAGTGATTGGATCCATTTCATTTCGTAGCGTCTCCTTGCGCTTGAACAGGGTCGCCAGCCAGAGAATCCGGGTTGAGGTCTTCAACTTACGGCGTCTCATTTTCCGAATCACCATGTCGCCATGATGAATCGCCCGCTGATCCTTAAGTCCATCCCGTTCGGGATGCCCAGGGTTAAGTATCAACAGACACTGGGAGAGACGCCGTTCATGACGCGCGTCACGGTCTCCCGGTCGGACCAGAATTGTCTGGCCAGCAAAAAATTGATTCGTCTCCAGGTTTCGAAAACTTTCGAACCGCCTCAGACTTCGCCTCTGAGACAATTCACTTCACACATCGCCCTGTTGGAGGGAAACCTTCGCCGACCGTGCATCAGTCTCCTCAAGGACCTTTGCACAATCAGACGGCAGCTTTCCGAGCGATAGACTCAGCGGGATCGAAGCACGCGGCTTTAGTGACAGCTTCAATTCGACCTGATCCATCGCTGCTATCGGTTGGCCAATTTGACAGCCTTGAACTTTGTAAGTCCTTAAACCACATAGAATTAGACCGGTTTTCGCGTAGCATTCTGAGGCCTGATCCGACTGCGTAGACTGTGGCAGACTTTGACGGCCAACGCCCCCTCGTGACGGCCCACAACCCACAACAATGGGTAACCTATATGACCTTTGGGAAGTTACGGAGTACTCGCAGGACTGTGCGAATCGATCTGCCGCCACGCTCTGACTGCCACGCCTGAGTCGAATGCGCGACGGATTCTCGCCCCGGTGTCAAATTCGCCATTTGACTTTCGCAGAGCAGCATTTGGTCGACTCGACCGGCGGCCGCGTGTGCAGCCGACTGACCAATCACGCTTCAAGAATCATCAACAGCAAGACACCACCGTGCCCGCCGCCGCGGTCCTGGTTGAGATTGCCTGGCGACAGACCTAACCTGATCCGTTGATCTTCCCACCTGACTTCCCCTCGGAGACCACGATGAAACGCTCACTCGCTTTCGCACTTTCCACCCTGCTCACCATTCCAGCCTTCGCCGCCGACGCGGTGAAAGCTCCTGCCGAATCTGACGACACAAAGTCGATCTTCAACGGAAAAGACCTGACCGGCTGGGACGGCGATTCCCGACTATGGTCTGTCAAAGACGGCGTCATCCACGGTGAAACCACCGACGCGGTCAAAGCCAACGGAAACACCTTCCTCATTTGGAAGGCAGGCCGTCTGAAAGACTTCGAGCTTCGACTGTCGTTTCGATGCACCGCGACGAACAACTCCGGCATTCAGTACCGCTCGAAACACATCACCGACGGAAAAGTCCGCAACGAGTGGGTCGTCCGCGGCTACCAGCACGAAATCCGCAACGAGAACACGCTGCCCAGCGTCTCGGGATTCATCTACGACGAAGGCGGCCTGACCGGCGGCCGCGGTCGAACCTGCCTGGTCGGTGAAAAGGCCGAATGGATCCCAGACGGCAAGAAGGGCAGTAAGAAAGTCACCGGCACTCTGATCACGGTCGAGGAATACTCGAAGCTGTTCAAAGTCGACGAGTGGAACGATGTGATCATCATCGCCAAAGGCCGGCACATTCAGCATTACATGAACGGCCGCCTGGTCCTCGATTTCCAGGACGCCGAAAAGAACGCCCTGCTCGAAGGCATCCTCGCCCTGCAACTGCACCAGGGAAAACCGATGTGGACCGAATTCAAAAACATCCGCGTCAAGCACCACAAATAGGACTCTCAACCGAGAGTGTTCCTTGACCCTGCTCAAGTTTTGAACGCAGAGGTCGCTGACGAGAAAAACGCAGAGTTAAAAGGAGAGCTCTCCTTTTTCTCTGCGGGTCCTCAGCGATCTCTGCGTTCCTTTCCTTGCGAGGATTCGGGCAAACGACTTTTTCAACTACAAAAGAAAACGAAAGGCACGAAAGTAATTTTCTTTTTCGTGTCTTTCGCGTATTTCGTGGTTGTCAACTTCTTCCAGTATTACCCCGATTTAGTTTCTGACGACCCCGGTAATCAGGACGTGTAGCCAGGAAGCAACTCAGTCCGCCTTAATCCGACGCTCCAGACTCTGGGTCTGCCCCTCGATGTTGCTGAATCGTGAAGGCCACGACCTGGCCTTCAGTTTGCCGATGGTCGACCGCGCGGCTGGCCAGCGTTTCTCATGAATTTGCGCTTCGGCCAGTTTCAACAACCCGTTCGGCTCGAGTGCTCGCAGGTCGGCAACGTGTTGCCAGTGCTCAATCGCGTCGCCCCACCGGTTCTGCTCCTGCCGGATGAGGGCCAGGGCTTCGTGATGCTCGGCTTCTTTCGGAGCTGCTTCGACCAGAGTCGTCACGGCCCGCTCTGATTGTTGATCGTCGCCCTTCAGCCGTTTCGCGAGATCTTTGTAAAGCTCAAGATTGTGCCGGTCGAAATCGAGCTGTTTCAGGATCTGGCCGGTCGCGGCTTTTGAATTCTTCAACGCGTCGTACGACTTCACCAGTCCGGCATGCGTTTCCTGATCGAACGGCTGCAACTCCGCAGCAAGTTGCAACTGTGCAATCGCAGCCTCGTGCTTGCCGCGGCTGGCGTAAACTTCTCCGATCATTCTGCGAATCATCGGACTGTCCTGACCGGACTCTGCCAACTGGTCGTCAAGAAACTCGACGTAAGCATCCAGCATGCGTGCCTGCTGAATCGCCGACTTCATCTGATTGACCGCCGATCGTCGATGATCGTGTCGCGGCCCCCACGCGATGATCGCTCCCGACGCCGCGTCGACGGCTTCTCGCGTATTCCCAAGCCGGGCGTGTGACTGGCTCAGTCGTCGGTAGTACTCAGACACGGTTCCCTCACCGATACCACGGTTCGGACGAGAACGCTGGGCCAGCGGAATCAGCTCGCCATAGTACTTGACGGCTGCATCGTCCAACTTCACCTCGACACACATCGACGCCAACTGCGAGATGTTGGCTTCCGTCCAACGCCCCCCGCCGCGGAAATGCTCGTCGATTTGAGCGAGCAGTTCATCGCGTTGCTCTGGCCGAGATGATCGGGTGTACGACCTCAGCAACATCGTTCGATACTTCATGACATCAGGCGACTCGTTCACCATCGGTTCCAGAATCGGAATGGCTTCAGCCCACCGCGTCCGATGATGCAGCCATTGCGTCAACTGATAAAGATCCGTCTCGGCGAGAATCCCTTTCCCGTGAGCGATCAGCCGAATCTCAATCGCCCGTTTGTAATGTTCAAGCCCGCTCCACAAATAATTGGAAACGTCAACGGCCGTCCGGGGCGAATCGGGGCGTTCATTGAGAACTTCCTCAGCCACGCGTGCGAAGTCGGCCGTCTTCGCCTTCCAGAAGTAGCTGTAATGATTCCGGAAGAAGTATCCCGATCGTCGCTGTCGGGCCGTCAGTTCGTGCCGCAAAGCATTGAGTACGATCTTCAGCAGTCGTGGCTCTAGGTCACCCGCCTTGCCGGAAGTTGCCTGCCACCACCTCGCCATATTGTTGCCACACTGGCTCCAGGCGTCTTCCCAACTGTTTCGCATTCGCCTCGGCCATGTATCGACTCGGTCCATTAGAAACTCCAGACCGTAACGAGGCCCGGCAATGTCCCGCAGTGCCTGACCAAACTGAGTAACCAGTGTTCGATACTGGTGCGTCTGGGACTCCAGCAGCGGCGGAAGTTGCTTCCACGCGAATTCTCGAATGTCGCGACTCACTGTCGGAAGATGCAGGTTGTTGGCCGTCCGATAAACGCCGATCAGGTCCGAAAGAAATGCGTGCTGATAAGAAGTGTCCGACTCCCTGGCGTGCCCGATGATCCTTTCGACCAGAGCCTTGTAAAGCACCTCGCCTTCCCCGGGCGAAACTCGCCCCTTGCCTTTGAGTGCTGCGTGAAACACCTGGTTCTGTCGCTTGAGGAACCAATTCTTTACTTGTGGATTCAGCGCGTTATTCAGATAGCCGTCGAGTAGTTTCTCCGCCTGAGCGAATCGGGAAACCTGCTCAAGAAAGCTGACGTAACCGAAAAGCGGAACACTCGCGTGCAGCGGCCAGCCATCCGGATGAGTCTGATTGAATTCTCGGATCGCGTTTTCCATCACAGCGAGGCCTTCGTCACGGCGGCCGTACGAATTGAAGTGACCGCTGGCGAGCGAGAACGCGATAAACAAACGATCGTCCGTGCCCGGCGTCGCCTGTCGATGCAGCTCTTTGAGTTGTCGCATCTGCTCATCAGCCAGCTTCGGCTGAGTGATCTTTCCCAGAGCCTGCAGGTAGTCGGCCATTTGCCGATGTTCGCCGTCCGCCCACTCACGATCAAACGCCCGCTTCAATGCCGCCACGGCGGCGTCAACATGCGGACCGGGCTGATTGAGTAACTCGGACGACTTTCGTTCGACCATCGATTCCAGCAGATCGAGTGCGCGGCGATCAATTCCAGACTCCGCGTTCTCCTGCAGCGTCTTTATCCGAGCGATGATCTCGTCAGCGGTCGCCTCATCACGAACTTCCACCAGCAGGTTTGAGTGTAGATTCTTCAGAACCGGATACACCTGCTGAGGCGTGCGGCCGACGACGATATTCGCGATCACCTGCAGCAGTCGGAAATCGCGACACGCCTGGTAGAAATTCTTCAGTTGATGCGTGTAACTCTTAGGATGCTGCGACTTCTTAAAGATCGCTTTGAATGCAAACAACACGCGTTCATCGAGTTCGCTCGGCAACTCCGTGTCGGAACGTTGCCACGGATACAGTCGCTGGTTGATCCAGTTGCTGATCTGGTGCTCCGGCATGACGTGAAACGACTCGACCTTTGCACGTTCGTAATCCGGTCGGCGATCCGAAACCAGATACCAGTTCGCGAGCGTCTCGTAGTCAGTCGGCGAAAGCGGCGACTTCTTCTCGACCGCTTCGAACAGTGGAATCGCTTCGTCGATCTCACCGCGTTCTGCCAGCAGACGCGCGAGTGCCAACTGCCACGGCGCAATGTACTCGTCCGTGGCAATCCACTTTCGCAGGGCAACTTCAAGCTCATCCGGACGGTCCAGCGCGACGAGCAAACCAAACTTCTTCGTCTTCCAGTCGAACGCCTCGTCGCCTTCATCCGACACCGCAGCCCGGTCCAGCTCGATCGCCGCGTCGATGTATTTCAGAACGCGTTCAGCCAGTCCCTTCGGAGCCGAACGCCGCACGGCCAGATTCGTCAGAGTCGCCAACGCTCGACTCCGCAACAGGTTGTTCAGAACGAGTTGCTTCACCGCGTCGGGATCGAGAGCTTCCAGTTCATCTCCGGTGGGCGATGCTGGCGGCGAGTCTCCCAGAATCTTCCAGCACTCGGTCGCCACCTCCTGCCGATTCCGTCCCAGACGGACGTCGAGATAAATTCGCTCAACGTTCAGCCAGTCTCGAAGAATCGTGGAGACCCATCCCGTATCTCCGTCAAGAGCAGACCGTTTCACGGCTTCGTCAGCCAGTCGGTCAGCCATCCCGGTTCGCGCGGCTTTCTGAAACTCAATCTGCTTCGCCGACAACTCCGTCCGAGTCAACTCTTCCGGATGTCCTTCATCCTGCAACTTCGTCATCGACGCCGCAAACCTCGCTGCGATCATCGCGTCCACCAGTCGATGCAACGACTCAACCTGAGCGGTCGCTCGAACAGCCATCGAATCCGCAGCCGATACATAATCCAACAGAGCGAAGGCTTCAGCTTCAAACTCTTCGCTCCATGGTCGCTTCAGCAGCTCGTTGAACAACTCGACGGTGAACATCGCCGCGTTGCTTTCCTTCAACGTGTTGGCTTTCTCGATCCGCTCCCGCATGAAAGGCAGCAGTCTGTCATCAGGCGACTTCGCTCGGTAAATCTCGACGATCGAATACCCCAGCGACTGCTGCTCTACTCGTTTCTCAAGAACGGACCAACGGGAAATGAGCGTTTCTGCGATCTCATTCCAGTCATCGATCGTCAGTTTCGACTTCCCAACACACCAGCTAACCATCGACCGTGCAGCATCGATCGGTAACTTGTCGGCGTCGGCCTTCAGGATGGCAGAAACCTCGACAATGAGCTGGTCGAACTCGTCGGTCTGCTTGAAGTAGTACGACTCGAGGATCCGTTTGGCGAAAGCAAAGTGATGCTCGTGTCGCAGGAAGAATCGGCTGGTCTCCGCCAAAGGCGTCAGCCACTCCCGCAAAATATAGTTGATGCTGCGGTTGTGCCGTTGGCCGAGAGCGTATGACAGGCTGGCGTTGAATCGGGCCAGGCCAGCACCGACAAGCTCACCAGGAACACGTCCGGCTTCCAGCCACTTGCCGACAGTGTCGTCCGCCTCTTTGTCACGATTCGCCAGACCAAGTGCTTCGAAATACTGAGCGTAAAGCTCCTGATCCTCAGTACGAGCGTCGACCCACTCCTTCAAAAACTCGACCAGGTCATTCGACCGGCTTTGCTGCTTCAGCAGATCGGCATAAACCTGTCGCAACTGACCGATTTCGTAATCGTAACGTTCAGAGTCTCGGTCAAGCTCCTTCCGCAACCACTGATACGCACTGTCAAATTCGCCCGTCCCGGCCAGATCGCGAGCGTACCGCCCCTGCGAGTTTTCATCCCACGGAGAATTCTCAGCCACGACTTTCTGCAGCGCGAGGAAATCGTCGTTCCGACCAAGTTGCCGAAGAATCGCCACTCGTCGAATTTGCCAGTCTCTTAATCCCAGAGCGTGAGCCGGCTGACGTTCAAACACCGGTTGCAACGAATCCAGAATCGCCAACTGCTCTTCCGCAGCCGCTACCCGCGCGGCTTCGTTCAAAACAGACTTCGCCAGGAAATAATCGTCGGTTCGCCCCTTGACCAGTTCGGCACTCCGAGCCAGCAGAAGCTGCCGCACTTCTTCGTTTCGACGAGCGGCTTTCAGCACTGCGGAACGCACCCAGAGCATCCCCTGCTTTTCGGTGGCAAGCTTTTCCAGATGGTCAAGCTGCGCCAAAGCGTCGTCCCACTTCTGAATCCACGATGACCTCAGCAGCAGAACAAGCCGCTCTTCGAAACCTGCCGAACCATCCGCGACAGTAGTTTCAGCCTTGCGTACCGACGGCAGCGGCTCCGTGATGAACTGCGTCTGCTCGCGTGCCGTCGACTCTTCCGCAAACCTCTTCTCGAACGGTTCCGCATCGAGCACTGCTACCGCGTAACGGTCAACCGCCTTGCGACGACCTTTACCGTCGAAGGTCTCTTTTGAACCTGGCCACCATAATTCTGCAACTTCTTCGTACGGACCGTAGACCGTTCGTGACGTCACGATGTCTTCATTCAGATGCTCGACACTGAGCACGACATTTCGTTCAGAATCAATCGTCACTCGAACCTGACTCGTCGGCTGGCCATGCAGTGACAACAGAAGCACCGTGCGATCACCCTGCTTCTGCACGCTGGCATCGTAACTGGCAAAGTGTTCGCGCAACGGCGACTGCGACCAGGGAGCGGCTGCGTGGGACTCCGTCTTCAGATCTTCCGACTTCGATTTGCGAGCCCGTCCCAGCAGGAATGCCTTGCTTAATACACCTCGGGTTTCGCCGTCACACCAGTGGACGATCGATTGCTCAGGAGCAGACGCCGAACTTCGCAGCCACCGATCTTTCGCGACCAGCTCGATCGTCTGACGCTCCGACGTCTTCCGTCCGCCCCAACGAGCGTCGAACACTTCCGCCTTCGCACGAATCTCCAGCAACACCTTCAGCCCGGCCAGAGCATCCTTTCGCAGAAGGCTGTCCGAGACGGCAAGTGCCTCTTCCGGCCATGTTGATTCGACACCGGATTTCCGCGGAGGAACAACTCCCGGCAGCGCCGGAAACAACTGACTGACCCAGTTCACAGATTCCGAACCGTTGTAGTACCCGTTCGCTCGACCAGCCCACGGCTGTTGTCCGGCACTTCTAATGTTTTCTTGTAGATTTACGGACAGTTTCTTGAAAACGGCCGCTCGACCAGAGCCGTTCGTGAACCGACCGAAGGATGACTTTTCACGCTTGCGATTAAAATCGATCGACGAGCTCAGCCGAGAGGTTCGAAAATCGCTCATCGGAGTATTCTGCCGGCCGTCAAAAATTTCATCGAGGTCCAGGAACGCTTCGTCGGCGGACTCCAGCATGACTCCTTCGCCATCGATGTCCTGCTTATCGCCTTCCTTATCCCACAGGCCGAGCGCGTCGCCAGCGACGATGGAAGACAACTGGTCCACCGTCGTCCGCGTCGAAATTCCTCCACCACCGTACCCGCCTCCGCTATGGAAGCCGTATGTCGAATTTCCGCCCAGTGAAATCGAGCCACTCGATCGTCCATTCTGATCGAAACCGAACCCGCCAGACATGGGCATCATCGACGCCGTGATAGCGATAGGCATCATCTGCTCGACCTCGCCGAGCCTTCCGTCTCCAGGCGGTTGTTCAAATATCTGACGTAGCTGCTGCATCTCCTGGGTACTTCGCCCCAACCGAGCGAGCTGCGAAAGCACCGAACGCCGCATCCCGAGTCGCCAGTCACCCGCGTGTTTCATCTGCTGTTGAAGCAGCTCGTACTTTGCGTTGTCTCGCCCCTCTGCGAAGAAGCGTTGACCGTCGCGCATTTCAAAACGCCGAGTCACACCAAACCGCTCGCGGTCAGCGTCCGTCTCCAGAACAAGCAGCGACGTGTACGGCGTGATAATGTGAAACTCTTCCGACAAACCGATGACCTCGTCCTTGATGAACTGGCTGGTGCCCTGCTGCAGAAGCTGGTCCATGTGAGCCCTCGCCCACAGCCGCGGAATGAACGAGTTCCCCGCTTCCGCCCCGCGTAGCAAAACCCGAGCCGCGTAACGAACATCTTCATCGCCGCGTTTCCCGGTGATGATCATCTCGCCCGTCTGGTCCCCACCGTGCGGCAGGTAACGCCCGACGATGATCTGCTGAGTCCCCGCGGCCAGGTTCGGCAGGCGTTCCGGATAAACAGCCGCGACCTGCAGGCCTCGAAACTCCAGATTCACATCCGTCAGTCCCGGCTGAGCAATCTCGTTAAGCAATTCAAACGCGACCGTCTGCGGAGTTCGCTCGCCGCCGATCGCCCGCACCGATCCACCTCCGACGCCAGCAATCGCTTTCAGCACGACCGACTCGAAGCTGCTGCTGACTGAAACAGCATGGAACGTCGACCTACGTTTCTCGCCGTCCAATTTGTCGTCGGACTCATCCTCGAACAGGCTCTCGACCCGAGCGGCAAACGCCTGAGGATCGGCATCGCCCGACGTCACGATTCCATCGCCGATGTAAATTACATGGCTGCCGGAACTCGCACGTTCGGCGATTGACGCAAACGCTTTATCAAGGTCCGTCCATCCGAGCGACGTTCGGTCGCTCAACCATCTTCGAGCCTTTGTGATTGCCTTTTCGTTGACGACGCTTGCCTCGACCGAATCTTCAAACAGCCAGTGACAATCGACGTCGCAGACCGCGAGATTGAATCGATCCTTTGGCCCGAGCGACGACAGGATGGCAGCCACCAGCTCGCCCTGTTTCTTCCGACTGTCAGAATCCATCGACGCCGACGTGTCACACACCAGCAAAACTTCCAGCGGATCGCCGTCCGGCAAGACTTCACGCTGCCAGTTCCCATCCGCTCCGGGCAACGTCACCTGGGCAAGAAAGTAGCCATCGTCGCCTCGCTGATGCGGAATCACGACCACGTCCGACTGCTTCGACTCAACCTCGCACACCACTTCGAAGTCGCGAGTCGGAGAATACTCCTGCGCGGCAAATTCAAGATGAGCCGACCGAATTGATCCGCCCTCTCCGCCGACCGGTCCTCCAAACGAAGACCGAACCGAATGAGTCGGGCACTTCACGCTGCGCAGCGGCATCTCGGAATGGACCAGCACGTCCACCGACAATTCCCGCAACGGAGTCTTCTGCAACAACTCGCTCCGCAACGCGTACGAATATCGATACTGATTCGCTCGAAGAGGCAGCACCTGTGTGTAGACAATCTTGATCCGCTTCTCCGAGTGACCCTCGATCGGGAACACGCGAGCTTTGAAAATATTTCCGCCAGTCCATTCCAACAGACCGGGATCGCGGCGTTCGCGCAGAATTGTTTCGTAGATCTCGCGAGCCCGCTGTTTCTCTACAACGTCGGCTTCGACGAGTTCTCCGCCGATCCACATGCCAAACCCACTGATCGACGCGTCCTGAGGAAGCGGGAAATGAAACACACCTTCCAGTCGGCCCTTCGTGCGATTGACGAAGGACTCTTCGATCGTCGTCCGAGCAATCTGGTCGCGGATTTCAACACTGACCTTGTGATACCCAACCGTCAGTGGAACATTGCGGCCGTCGATGTTGGCAATGAGCGAGCCGATCGACTCTTCATTCGAAGATCCTTCGAAACCCGCCAGCCAGACGGGTTTCTTCTCGATCTTCCTCAACGTTCGGTCAGCCAGCAGCCGGAACACCCCGGACTCGCCGGCCTTCAGGACAACCTTCTGATCATTCTTCTGATCATTCGGAGCAAGCACCGTCAATTCCTCCTCCGCGTGATCACTGCCTGTGATCTGAACCTCGCCACCGTGCAGCAGAATCTCGCGAGGACTTTGAATCTCAACCAGACTTCCCGGCCCGGCAATCACCTTGAACCGCGAAGTCATTGCAACGGCAGCCGCGTTGGCACCTCGAACGTCCGTTCTCAACCAGTCACCCGGTCGAATCAACATCTGACGAGCAATCGGCGTCCACCGACTTCGCATCACCGGTCGCAGCATCACGATCCCCTGAGAATCCAGCACTCGCCCGATCCGACCATCATTCGACAACGACTTCGCGACGACGAACTTCGCTTCATCAACAGGATGGTTACGAGCAATCAGCCGCAACTCAGCAACCGGCGGCCCCTCTTTGCTCGGCATATCAATCGGCCAGGCAGCGATCGTGAGCAGTTCATTCGATTCAGCATCGGCGAAACACTCGACACGAACTTGCCGATCTTCCTGCGTTGCCTCGAACCGGTAAACACGACATTCACGTCCAGCATGCTGAACTATTCCGGCAGGTCGAAGCTCGTTGACACGTTCGAAAGAATCGCGCACGTCGAGCATCAACAACAGATCGAAACCGCGCTTGAAATGGTTGTCGTTGATGAACCAGGGCGTCGAACCAGTTTCAACGGTGTTCGCATCCTCATCGATTCTCCATAAACGCGAACCCTCGGCGATCTGGTAGAGAGATGGCATGTCTTCCCATCGAAGCCGCTTTGGCTCGTTTACTTTCTGACGGATCCACACGCTGGACTCCGTTCCGTCTCGCACTACCTTCAGTTCAAGTGTTTCTGCCCCCTCCGCCTCGTAGAGAATTTGACTGAGCGTGACAGCCCCCACGGCCTCGCCGGAACCCGTCCACGCGGCCAGCCACACAGCGCCACCGATGCAGGCTGCCGTAATCGAAAACGCCAGTCGTGCGGTGAGTGTGAACATCGTTCTGTCCTTGCCCGAAGAAATTGTCACCGTGTCATCTGCTGATGTTGCGTCTGCATTGCCGCTGCCTGATTCGCAAACCGCCCGCCGGAACTCCTCAGTCGACTGATCCCTCAGCCGATTCAGAAACTCGACATCTATCGGCGCAGCGTCAGCATCAAGCGGCCGCAAAAGCTCGCTCAGCAACTCGTCATCGCCATCGTGTTTCGAATCAGTAGTCATAATTCATCACGATCGAAGAACCCGTTTCCTGGAATCATCATCAGCCGTAGGTCAGGCTCCGCCTGACAAAGTCACTTAGGAACGTGTCACAAATAACTTCCCGATAGTGGCACGACACTCCGTGTCGTCAGCCCATGCCAGGCTGACGCGACGGAGTCGCGTGCCACAGAAAACGGAAACCAATTTCGAACACGTTCCTTAGTCATGTAGGCTGGGTCTCGACCCATCAATGTTTCTGCGTCAACGAATACGTCATCAAAGTCAGTCGATTTCCGAACCTCAAACTAAATCGCTGGGACACGTCCCAGCCTACGCTACTTCCTTAAATGTGTTGTTTTGTGATCAGCCCGAACGTCCAGCTTCTGCCACCGCCGCTTCGTACCGCCTTTTGAATTCGCGTCGCGCACGAGCCAGCCTGGATCGCACGCTGTCAGCAGTCCCACCGAATTGACCGACCATCTCGTCAATCGAAAGTCCGTCGTTGTATTTCGCCACGAGGTAGCTCGCGTAATCAGTCGGAAGGTCCGCAAGAATCTGCCGCACCTGTTCTACCGAGTCGTCCGTCAGCAGATTTGCTTCCGGCGACGCTCCACCGCCGGGACTGTCGTCAAAATGTGGCTCGGCCGGATCGACCCGACGTGTCGCCACTTTTCGCCAGTGCAACGCAACCTGTTTTTGAGCAATCCCCGTCAGCCAGGTCCAAACCGTCCCTCGCTCGGAATCAAACTTCGAAGCCGAACGCGCCGCCGCCAGAAGTGTTTCCTGAACCGCATCCGCCACCGCGTCGCGATTTGAACCAACCAGCCGCGCGACGTACCGCCAAAGCCGCTCGCCGTATGTCTCACAGAGCGCACCCCATGCTTCCGGACTGCCTGATCGCAGTCCGGCCACGTCGTCGGAAGACTCCGGGCGTGCAGTCAAAGGATGATTTCCAACTTTCAGAATCAAGAGCCGACAACCGACGGCGGTGTTCCTCTGGAAGGACATTTGCGCAACGAGCAGAAATGTGTCGCGGAATTCCGAGACGCAGAAAATAAAATAGAAAATTGAACACAGAGAGCGGAGAGGACTCACAGAGGATCGGAGACATTAGTGGCGACAGAGGGACGCGAACAAGAAGCAGGATTGCTCTCAGCCTCGAAAAACTGGCGGAACCGATCCAGTCTGATCCCTCTCCGCGTCTCTGCGAGTCCTCTCCGCCCTCTGCGTTCCCTGTCGCTTCGACCGTCGAAAACACAGCATCCGTCCGCTAATCTTCCGCAGACTTTGGCATGATCACACTTCACGGAGCTATTGCGATGAGCGTCTTCCTGGGCATCGATGTTGGAACGAGCGGCACGAAAACTCTGGCGATGCGGGAAGACGGCGCGATCCTGGCCAAAGACACGGTCGAATACCCGCTCTTCACACCGAAGCCCGGCTGGTCAGAGCAAAACCCCGAAGACTGGTGGCAGGCGACCGTCCAAAGTGTGCAGGCCGTCCTGAAGAAAGGCGGCGTCGATCCGGCCGAAGTCAAAGGCATCGGCCTCAGCGGCCAGATGCACGGCAGCGTGTTTCTTGATGCAGATCAAAACGTCATCCGCCCTGCTCTGCTGTGGAACGACCAGAGGACACAGGCCGAGTGCGAAGAAATCGAATCGCGAGCTGGCGGCCGATCCGCACTGATCGACATGGTCTCGAACCCGGCGCTGACGGGCTTCACCGCTCCCAAAATTCTGTGGCTGCGAAACAACGAACCGGACAACTACGAAAAAACCAAACAGGTTCTGCTTCCGAAAGATTACATCCGCTACCGCCTGACCGGCGAATTCGCCACGGAAGTCAGCGACGCATCCGGAACGCTGCTGCTCGACGTGAAGAATCGGGCGTGGTGTCAGCCGCTGCTCGACAAACTGGAAATTGACAACGCTCTCCTGCCGGAAGTTTTCGAATCCGAAATCGTCAGCGGAACATTGAGCAACGTTGCCGCATCAGCACTCGGACTACCGTCCGGAGTCGCGGTCGTTGGCGGCGGCGGTGACCAGGCAGCCGGAGCGGTCGGTAACGGCATCGTCAGCGGCGGAACGATTTCGGCCACGATGGGAACCAGCGGCGTCGTGTTCGCTCATTCGGACGAAGTTCAGACCGATCCCGAAGGCCGAGTCCACACTTTCTGCCACGCCGTCAACGGACAGTGGCACGTGATGGGCTGCGTCCTTTCGGCCGGCGGAAGTCTGCAGTGGTACCGCAATCAGTTCGGCGAAATGGAATCGGCCGTTGCCTCCGGCATGGACACCGAGGCTTACGAACTGATGACCGCCGCCGCTGGCAAAGCTCCTGCCGGTTCCGAAGGTCTGTATTTTCTGCCGTATCTGACTGGCGAAAGAACTCCGCATTGCGATCCCTACGCTCGTGGAGCGTGGATCGGTCTGTCTCTCCGACACGGCCGCTCGCATATGATTCGTTCGGTCATGGAAGGAGCGACCTACGCGATGCGGGACTGCCTGGAAATCATCAAAGGCATGAACATCCCGATCAGCCAGATCCGAGTCTCCGGCGGTGGAGCACGCAGCGCATTCTGGCGACAGCTTCAGGCCGACATCTACGGCCAGGACGTCTGCGTCACGAACTCCGACGAAGGCCCGGCATACGGAGTTGCCCTTCTGGCCGCGACCGGAACCGGTGCGTACTCAAATGTCGTTGAAGCATGCTCCGCAACAATCAGCGTGACGGACAGCACGGCAACCTCAGTAGAAACGAAAGCAGCCTACGACAAAGCCTACCCGATGTACGGTCAGCTCTACCGATCACTCAAGAACGATTTCCCAAAACTGGCAGAACTCGCCGGCTCCTGAGCATGTCCGGGCAGAAAGAATTTCAGCCACAGAGATCACAGAGGACACTGAGAAAACCAATTCTTAAAATCTCAGTGCCCTCTGTGATCTCTGTGGCTTTAATCCTGAAAGCATCGCAACGTTCAAAATGAGAACTCGTCATGCGGCTACGATTCGGACCGGAAGAAGTTGATCAGGCAGCCGAACAACTGCTGGAATGGCTCGCCGAATCGCAATCGACCGTTGCCTTTACCGGAGCCGGCATCAGTACGGAAAGTGGCATCCCAGACTTTCGTTCCCCCGGCGGAGTCTGGGCGAAGAACGATCCCGTCTACTTCGACGATTTCATGGCGAGTGCTGACTCGCGTTATGAATACTGGCGTCAGAAGTCCGAAGCGCATCGAGACTTCGCAGACGCAACGCCAAACATCACACACAATACTCTGGCCAACTGGGAACGCGATGGTCGGCTGCGTGGAATCATCACGCAGAACATCGACGGACTTCACCAGGATGCCGGCAGTCAGAACGTGCTCGAGCTTCACGGAACCGCTCGCGAGATCGCCTGCATGGATTGCGACTGGCGCGAGCCCGCCGACAGTTGGGTCGCGAAGTTCGTCGCCGAAGATCGAGTGCCCGACTGTCCAAAATGCAACGGTCGACTCAAACACGCGACCGTGTCATTCGGCCAGGCACTCCCAACGGAAGTCCTCAGAACGGCGTCACAATGGGCGACCGAATCTGACCTGTTCCTCACGCTGGGGTCATCACTCGTCGTGCATCCAGCAGCGAGCATCCCTCAAATGGCCCGCGACCGAGGAGCGAAGCTGGTCATTCTAAACCGGGACCCGACACCGCTCGATTCAATCGCCAATCTCATCGTGAACGCTCCACTTGGCGAGCTGTTCTCGGAGATGAATTCAACGTCTGATGACTCACGCGGACCGTCCTCAACTTAGGATCAGTCCCGAAACAGATTCCCGATTTCCGTAGCCTTGTTTGACCCGAAGCCGCAGGCGATGGTGTTTTTGAGTGCGTGCCGGCGTCTGAAACACCATCGCCTGCGGCTTCGGGTCAAACAAGGAACTTATTTCGGGACAGTTCCTTAGCGGCGCTGATCGCGACGGGTGTCGTATCCGACACGGGCAACCGCATCGTGTGCCACTGCCTGCTGATTATTGAAATTTCCTGCTCGGGAAACTCCTCACTGAGTTGCCGCTTCGCCACCTGACCAGCATGGCGGAAGTCGAGGAACGGTGGCACGGACAATGGCGATAATCGATCTTCGCTCATCGGTCCCGATGTGTCCGAAATCTTCGTCATCCGTACGTGACGTCAGGCCTGACCACAGCTTCTCCAGCAGCCGATTGCGGCACTCGTCTGGCAACTCGTCAAACAGCCGAGAATAGATCAGGTAGCTCAGGCGATGCTTGAAGACGCGGTCGACGAAACTCAGGTCTCGCAACGAGTCCCCTTTCGGATCGCGCGGGCCTCTCTCAATGAAAGACCTGGCAAACTCGGACTTCTTCAACACACCTGCTACGTCCGAAGGCGACAATTTCAGCGGCGGCTCATCAGCGAACACTAAGTATTGAACCAGCTGAGCCTCAACGTCGGATCGGCGATTGAGCCGCGCTTCCAGCCCCGCTCGAATAAGAAGATTCGTTCCGTGGACCTGATGAGCCATTACCTGGTGTGCGACGAAATCACTCTCTTGATACGGGTACCCGACAACGTCGAACTTCTGATTCAACTCGGTAAGCAATGAAGCGAATCCCGGCTCCCTCTTGTGGCGAGTGTTCTCATCCTTGCTCACTAAGTTGCCTCGATGAACCGTGCCTGGCGGAGTCCCCGTCACATACCAGCCTCCCCACCGCTTTTCGTAACGCATGTCATGAGTCATCCGCGAAAACCCAACGATCGGCTTTCCCGTTCGGTCCGTCTGAAAGGCTCGCAGCAGCAGTCCAGGGACTTCGAGAGACGACCTTCCGGAATGACACGCCAGACACCCGGTGCGTCGTTGAAACAGCGGCTGCACATACTCGTCAGGTGTTTCTGACTCGGTCATCCCCTTCTTACGATCGTCGAGCGGCTGTGAAAGCGTGTAACAGTTAACGCCTTTCACCGGATCGATGGCCGTTAGTTCCAGTTCACGCGAGCCCGGAATCCAAGCGACGGATACTTCATCATTAAAAAAGATTGCACGCGGAGTCTTCGGGCTGACCAGCGCCGGGGCACGAGCTGTCTTCGAGAAGACAAGCAGTTGCGATTCCAGCGGAACGTCCAGCAGATCCAGCACCGGCGTCAGATACCCGAAACGATCATCAGCGGTCAAACAAGCCTTTCCGGTCGCAAGCTGACGTCCCAGTGCCGAAATCGCATCGTCGGTTTCCGTCCCGAAATAGTCGACAGGCTGCCGGCCATAAGGCACTCGGTCAGTCAACTTGATTTCGGCCGGCAAGTTCTTCTGACCGTTCGCTTCTTCGGCGTTCGCTGAAGTTCCGCATAGAAGAATGATTCCAACCGCCGTCAGTAAAACGGGAAAAATCGTCGCCGCCTGATTCGAGCGACCAGTAGGCTGGAACAAGCTCTGCGCAGTTCCGGCAATCGTGCTGCCGGAACTGCGCAGAGCTTGTTCCAGCCTACCCAACGACTCTACGTGCATGCTCGTTCTGCCCTGAAGTTACGGCTCTCGCGGTTCTCTGTCTTCTTTCCGCCCTTCGATCAAAATGGCGAACAAACCGGCGAACGGACTTAATCGACGGTCGTGGAATCGTAGTCGCCTCGGGCTTGTTCTGTCATACTCAGGACCCTCACCGCCGGCTCACCCACTAAACGCCAGGCTGACCGGCACAACATTCCCGCCTCTGAACTACGCTTCAGGAATCCATCCATGTTTTCTGCTCAAACGCTGATCGTGCCAGTTCTTTTCTGCATTTGCTCGATCAGCCACGCAAATGACTGGCCGCAATTTCGAGGCCCTGCCGGAAACGCGACGGCTCCGGACTCAAACCCACCCGTCACCTAATGGTCTTCCGATTCCCGTGTTACTCACCGCTGCTCAACCATAAAGGCTGGTCAGGTAGAGACGGACAGAATCTGACCATAGAAACCTCTTGCCGAACGCCGCGTTTCGGATCCGATCGAAGTCAGCTTTAGAGTTGCGTTTCGACTTGATCGCTCGCCTTGTTGCCTCGACGAAACCGTCGCCGAGTTCTTCTGGCGAATTGCCGGAGAAAGCAAATCCCGTTTCCCCATCGTGAACGGTATCTTTCAGCCCGCCGATCGAGTGCGCGACGCACGGCTGTCCGTCACGCATGGCAAGCATTTGCGAAATGCCGCACGGCTCGAAAGCGCTCGGCATCAGAAACAAATCTCCGGACTGATAAAGCAGTTCAGCTCCGTGATGGCTGTATCCGTTCAGGAAGACAAAATTGGAATGCTTCCGGGCGAGGCCGTGCAGGAACTCTTCGTATCCTCGGTCGCCATTTCCTGCGAGCAGGTAAACCGTGTCTTCGCTGGCTTCTGAAAGAATTCGATCCAACGGCGGAGCATCGTCCGGTGTCTTCATCAACCGAACCTTCTGATCGACGACCCGAGTCACGCTCGTCATCAGAACGTTCGGACGGGGCCGGCCACTTTCTGCCCAGTCTTCGAGACGCTTCAGAGCCAGCCAAAGGGGAAACGTCTGCGAACGCTGATACCAGGCTGAGACTTCGTTGATCAGACCGCTGAGCAAGTCTCGCCACGAAGCCTGGTCGCGAACTGGCAACGACGGCACCGTTGACTCGTACTCGCAGCCGTTGAGAATTCCGATGAGCCGACCCTGGTCCCGGGCATTCTGAAGATCGCCTTCCAAACCTTCTCCACCGAAGAAAACGCATCGTGGATCGTTCCGCTGAGGACGGCTCGGTTCACAGACTTCAGGAACATAACCTGGCGAGACGACGTGAACCTTGTCTGCGAGTCGGACTCCGACAGCCATCGGGTTCATGCAGTCGAGGTAGTCCGGATCCTGAACTGTCGCAAGATCGTAACTCAAATCAGGAAACCACGACTTGAGCGACGACGCGTAACCATCCAGAGGACGGATTCCCTGCAGCGCGAGATTGTGGATCGAAAACACGGTCCGTTTGTCGCGAAGCTCGCTGAGTCCAGGATCGAACTCCCGCAGCATCAGATAGAAGCCGGCGTGCCAGTCGTGAAGGTGGACGAGATCGACCTCTCCGAAGCTGCCCTGCAAGACTGCCTGTGCGACAGCCGCGTTGAAGCACGCGAACTTTGTCGCATCGCTGGCGAACGGATGCTCGGCTCCGTCGTCGACGTAGATCAACTTTCGACCGGATGCGGAATCGATCGTCTCAAAAGCTGAGTGGTGCAGCACGAGCTGCCGGACGCCCGCCTGAGGACGTTTCCCTTCGACTTCAAACAACTCCGCAGTCAGTCGTTCGCCACCGAAGGAGAACTCAACCGTGCCGAGACTCGCCGTCGCGTTCTCGTGGAGGAAACCGTACGACGGGCAAACGACCGAGACGGATCCGTCGAACTCCGGCAGGTCCACCAGTGCGGAGGGAACATCGCGTACGACGTCGGCGACTCCACCGACCTTTCCGCCTGCCAGTGCGTCGTTCTCGGCCGCCACCATCAGAATATTCAGCGAATCAGCCACAGTCTCTCCCAGGTGACGGGGAATTATTTTGATTCCGATTTCAGCCGCGAAGCGGCGACAGCATATAGCCCCTGGCGTCAGCCAGGGGTAATCAGCGTAACCTGAGGAAAGCCGCGAAGCGGCGACAGCAGGCCCTCATTTTGACTTCGCTGGCGCCGCTTCGCGGCTAGCCGGTCACAGTGAATCGGTGACCTCGGGCTTACGCCCGAGGCTAGATGCTGCCGCCGCTCCGCGGCTAAGGATCAGTCCCGAAATAACTTCCCGATTTCCGTTGCCTTGTTTGACCCGAAGCCGCAGGCGATGGTGTTTTGAATGCGTGCCAGCGTCTGAAACGCGGGCGCCTTCGGCTTCCGGTCAAACA
>Ga0316208_1001411_pt1 | contig 22653 bp, 20 predicted proteins | sample 3monopyrite_MG_FD_204944 | JGI IMG/M metagenome (GOLD analysis project Ga0316208, IMG submission 204944) | Microbial mat bacterial communities from mineral coupon in-situ incubated in ocean water Damariscotta River, Maine, United States -... | ecosystem: Environmental > Aquatic > Marine >... | reverse complement strand
GGTAAGGCAGATTGGTCTTTATAAGGGACATAAACATAAAATAATTGAGGTTCAAGTGTTTGAATATAGGTATTGCTAAATAGTTGACTCTCGCGTTCAAAAAACAAACCGCTGTTCAGACTAAAAGTAGGAACAGTTCGGGAAAGATTTTTTGCACCAGGCGTTTGTTGCAAATTATAGTTAGTGTATTGCAGTGATAATTTAGATTCTAAAAAGCCTGCCGCAGTTCGTAGAGGATAAGACACTTCGGGCTTTATATGTACCCGCTGCCCAATCACTTTATAATCTGCATGATCAAAGCGCACCGCTTCGGTTTGTAATTGATAATTAATGACATTGTCTTCTTCGGCATAGCGTGAGTTTAGTGTTATTTGCGGCAAGCGTTTATAGGGATTGGTGCCACTCAATATCTGGTTATCTTCTGCTTTTACATTGAGTAACCAGTTTTGGCTGTTATAAATAAGATCAGCGGCACGCGTTAAATAGGTGGTACTGGTGCTATTTAAGTTATTGCCAAAATCATTAAGGTGCTGGATATCAGCAACGGAGTCGTAATCAACTTTTGTTTGCCAGCCTGCCTTAGGTGTTGATTGGTGCTTCCATTGCAGACGTTCACGGTCATCTTTGAAAATCTTGTCATTATATAATTGCTCGGCTGACAAGGTGCCCTTCGTGTTTTCTGTGAGGTAGCGAAATTCACTTTGTAATAAGGTGCCACGTTTAGTCATGAAGCGGGGTGTAATCGTCGCATCAAGTTGAGGATGAATATTCCAGTAATAAGGAATAACAAGTTCTGTACCGTGTAAATTAGAGTTACTAAAAGAAGGAAATAAAAACCCCGATAAACGATCTTCACCTAAGGGAAAACTCAGGTAAGGAAAATAGAAAAAAGGCACATCTTTAAACCGGATAACAACATGGCTGGCATGACCCTGGTGCGTCTTATTATTCAAGGTAATGTTATTTGCATTTAACGACCAGTCGGTATTACCGGGCTGGCAAGTTGTGTAAGTCGCGTTACTTAACTTTGTTATTGAACCGTTCTTATTTTTATTTTTGATTTCAATTTTATCTGCCTTACCACGTGCACGGCTGCTTAGCATTTGGTATTCAGCTTTTTGTAGCACTGCATGGTTAGATTTTAAATCGAAGTTAGCGGATTCACTATTAATTTTAATGCTGTCGGTAATCAGTTTTACATTACCTTTCGCCTGTACGTGTTCGGTTGCTTTTTTATATTCTGCCTGATCAGTTTCAATGCGTTTGTCTTTTTGTTGAATAACAACATGACCATCAAAACGTGAAATATCTTTTTCGCTAAAGCTGACATTATCTGATTGCAAATGAGTTTTACCATCACTTGAAAAAGCATGGCTAGTAGAAGCAGATACAGGCTTTGACGGGCAAAGTGGATCGTCAGCAGCGAGAAGTGGCAAAGGTAATAAGGCCGAATAAAATAAAACAAGAAAAAATAAAATAAGCTGAATATTATTAGTCGGGCTCATGAGTATGAGAGTGTTTTGTATGCGATGTTTTTTCACGGCGAACGATAATTTTTAAGCTTATTTTAAGAAATTATGAGCGTTATTATATAGAGTATTCCAAGGAATAGGGGTTGGTGGAGCATATAAATATGCAAACTATATCGCCCGCCTAACGCCAGTAATTTGCTAATGGGGTGTTTGCTTTTCCACTGAATTAAGACCGATTCGCGCGTCTGCAGTGACAAAAGTTGCCCCAAATACAGACCGATTAAAACGACACCGAACCAGGGAAGTAAGGGAACGTAATCAACCGCAACGGGCAGTCTGGTTGTCAGCCCAAACCATTGCAGAGCGGGATGATCAAAAAGTGGCAGATGAGCTACTTGAGCAATAATAATGAATGAAATACCAAGAAGCAGGTTAATGATGCCGAGCCGAATAAATAAAAGCCCCACAACACTGGCAACCGCAATGAAATGCAATATGCCAAAGGTGATCATCGCTTTTGGAAACATGATCCAGCTACCGAGACTGACTAAAGCAGCATAAAAAAGCAGTAAGAATAAACGTTGTCGAAAGCGTTTTTTTCGCAGTCCCCGATAGCTGGCAAGATATAAACTGATTCCCATGATAGTTAAAAATAATGTCACGATGAGCGTGCGAAATGAGATCCAGAATGGATCCTGGGTAAAGCTTTGCTGAATGAAGCCGTAGTAATTTAGATCATAACTAAAATGGTAGACAAACATTAAAAAAATGGCAAAGCCGCGACTCGCGTCGAGAATATCAAAATGGTTTTTTTTATTGTTATTTTTCATCATGTTATAAATGTATACTATAGCCTTAACAGGAGAATAATGTGGATCAACGATTAGAACAACTGAAAACCTGGTTAAATGAGAGTGGAGTCGTGTATCAGGCGATTGCCCCTGCCTCAGCGGATGCCAGTTTTCGTCGTTATTTTCGTATTACCGATGCAGAAAATACCTTTATTGTTATGGATGCGCCACCCGAAAAGGAAAATTGCACACCCTTTATTCACATCGCTAAATTATTACTGGAGTTTGGTTTAAATGTACCTGAAATTTTACAGCAAGATTTAGAGCAGGGTTTTCTTTTGCTCAGTGACCTGGGTGATACCGTTTTCTTGTCAGAACTCAATAATAAGACGGTGGATGCCATGTATCGTTCAGCAATGAATTCGCTTTTGCTAATGCAGTCAAAGCAAACACCAGACTTGCCGCTTTATGACGAAACATTTTTACGTAATGAACTTAATTTGTTTCCAGAGTGGTATTGTGAAAAACAATTAAATATTAGCTTGTCAGCAGAACAACAAAAAGTGCTTGAGCAAACATTTGAAATACTCATAAAAAATGCGTTAGCACAACCACAGGTTTGTGTGCATCGTGATTATCATTCCAGAAACTTAATGCTTAATAAAACAAACCCCAATGCACCGGGTGTGATTGATTTTCAGGATGCGGTCATTGGTGCCGTTACTTACGATCTGGTTTCTTTATTAAAAGATTGTTATATCGACTGGCCACGGGAAAAAGTAGAACAGTGGGTGGCTTATTTCCATAAACAGGCAGAATCACTCGGTATTATATCAGCAGTCAGTTTTGCAGATTTTTTACGCTGGTTTGATTTAATGGGCTTACAGCGTCATTTAAAAGTGGCGGGTATTTTTTCCCGTTTAAAACATCGTGACGGTAAAACAGGCTACTTAAAAGATATTCCCCGCACCATGGATTATGTATTTGATGTTGTTAATCGTTATCCGGAATTTAAACCTTTGCAAAAACTATTGTCTGAACTTGCGAAATAGGGGATAACAGGGATGTTACAAATTAAAAAAATGGAATTGGATGAAGAAATTCAAAGCTGTTTTAATGTGATGTCACAGTTACGGCCACAAATAAAAGAAAATGAATTTATCAGTAGAATTCATCTGCAAATGAAAAGTGGTTATCAATTAGTGGCTGCTTTATCTAATGGTGAGGTGGCTGCCATTGCGGGTTTCCATCTGCATGAAAATCTGGCATGGAACAAATATCTTTACATAGAAGATCTGGTTGTCGATGAGAACAAACGGTCATCTGGTTTTGGGAAAAAATTATTAAGCTGGTTACATAATGAAGCAGAAAAAAACAAATGCGTTCAGCTGCATCTTGATTCAGGAATTCAAAGAAAGAATGCTCATCGGTTTTATGAAAGAGAAGGTATGACATTTACCAGTCATCATTATGTTAGTCAGTTATAAATTTATCAATTTTCAGGTTTTATTATGAAAGCAATGATACTTGCCGCCGGTCGCGGTGAACGCATGCGGCCACTAACGGATACCATGCCAAAACCACTATTAAAAGTGGGTGGCAAAATGTTGATTGAATATCATTTGGAAAAATTAAAAGCGGCAAATATCAGCGATGTGATTATCAACCATGCCTGGTTAGGTTCAAAAATAGAGCAAGCCCTGGGAGATGGTTCCCGATATGGTTTAACTATTGAGTATTCCGCAGAACATGAAGCATTAGAAACCGCCGGTGGTATTCTTAATGCTTTACCTTTATTACAGGGAGCAAGTGATACGGCTGAAGCTTTTATGGTGATCAACGGGGATATTTTTTGTGATTATGATCTTGCAAAACTTCCTGATTCCTTAATCGGTTTGGCGCATTTGGTGCTGGTTACTAACCCGGTACATAATCCTGATGGTGATTTTTCTTTAGCCGCAACAGGTGCGGTAGAACAGAACGGTGAAAATAAAAAAACATTCAGCGGCATAGGGGTTTACCATCCGGCTTTATTTGAAGATTATCCTCAGGGCAGGCAGGCATTAGCGCCTGTTTTACGTAAAGCAATGGATAAAAAACAGGTGACAGGGGAGCTTTATCAGGGCAGCTGGCATGATATTGGTACACCAGAAAGATTAAACGAGCTTGATCTATACTTAAAGAATAACTAAGCACATTATATTTAGTGAAGGATAAAAAATGGGTGAGGAAATTCGTACCAGTAGTTTTAAGAATACAGATTTTGATCGTTTTAAAAATTTATTAATAAAAGAAACCGACTTACTTAAGTCATGGTTTAAAGACAGGAAGTTTTCCTCTTCCTCTGAACGTGCCGGATTTGAACTGGAATCGTGGCTGGTGGATGAGCAACTTTATCCGGCACCAATCAATGAATCCTTTCTTAAAAAATTAAATAGCCCGCTAGCCAGTCCGGAACTTGCAAATTTTAATGTGGAGTTAAATAGCACGCCCTGTGATTTAAGTGGTGATGCCTTAACGCGCATGCAAAATGAGCTGGATGAAAACTGGCAAAGATGTAAAAAGACTGCAAAAGAATTACACGCCGATATTGTGATGATCGGAATTTTACCGACATTAGATAATGATGTTTTGAATTTGGCAAACATGTCAAAAATGAAACGTTATCGTGCTTTAAATCGCGAAGTATTACATCAACGCAAAGGTAAGCCTCTCGTTTTTGATATTAATGGTGTTGAACACCTTCGGGTAACTCATCGTGACGTTATGATGGAAGCCGCAGCGACATCATTTCAAATCCATTTACAGGTGAATCTGGATAATGCTGTGCGTCTTTTTAATGCCAGCATTGCGATCACCGGGCCTTTACTTGCTTTAAGCGCAAACTCACCCTATTTATTTGGAAAAGATCTTTGGGATGAGACACGCATCCCTGTTTTTGAACAGGCCGTTGCTGTGGGTGGTTATGATGGTGCTGCATTTGGCCCTATAAAACGCGTTACTTTTGGCGATACCTATATTCGGGAGTCTTTGTTTGAATGTTTTAAAGAAAACCTTGAACACTATCCTGTTTTATTACCGGTTGAACTTGCCAGCAATGATTTATTACCCCATTTACGTTTACATAATGGCACCATCTGGCGCTGGAACAGACCTTTAATTGGTTTTGATGAATCGGGTGAGCCACACTTAAGAATTGAACAACGCGTTGTACCTGCAGGGCCAACAACACAAGATGCCATTGCGAATGCTGCATTTTATTATGGTGCGGTAACCGCTTTAGCTGCACTTGATGAGCCAGTTGAAAAATTAATCCCGCATAGTTCTACACGTGATAATTTTTATGCTGCTGCAAGATTTGGTTTACGCAGTTCACAACGCTGGATTAATAATGAAGATATCAATGCGGCTGATTTAATCCTTGAAAAATTATTACCGTTAGCACATCAGGGATTAACAACGTTAGGTATTTCAACTGAAGACAGTGACAAATATCTGGGTATTATTCAAAACAGGGTAAAGTCTGGCCAAAATGGCGCAGCATGGCAGCGTACCTTTATTAAAAAACATGGTAATAATATGACAGAACTTACCAAAGCGTATATAAAAAATCAAAATAGCGGTGAGCCAGTTCATCGCTGGCATCTGCAAAAAGTGGATGATAAAAACTTAACGCTCACTGTCCTCGATGAAATACCCGAAGGTTTGTTGCAAGTCAATGCGAGCGAGTTACATCAATATTTGTCCGGCCCGACATTAATCCGTTTACAAGGGCAACGTGACGATGTGTTATTTGTTTCGGTGTTATTGCATGGCAACGAAACAACGGGTTGGGATGCGATTCGGGAATTATTATTAAATTATGGAAAATCGGCTTTGCCGCGAACATTATATTTGTTCATTGGGAATGTGGCAGCAGCAGCAGAAGGGCTGCGAGTGCTTGATGGACAACAAGACTATAATCGAATATGGAAAAAAGATAACATCACGGCAGAAGGAAAAATTGCAGCTCAACTATTAGATATTCTTTCTTCTGTTTCTTTATTCGCAGCCATTGATGTTCATAATAATACGGGCATTAACCCGCATTACGCTTGTATCAATGAGTTGAACGCAGCCTTTTTACACCTAGCCACTTTATTTAGTCGAACGGTCGTTTATTTCCGGAGCCCCGATAGCGTTGCATCGCTTGCCTTGTCTGCATTATGTCCATCGACCACGGTTGAGTGTGGTAAAGCAGAGGACGCGCAGGGCAAAGATCACGCTAAAGAATTTATTGATGCCTGTCTGCATTTGCAGCATTTTCCTGTACATGATGTTGCAGTGCATGATGTGGATATTTTCCATACTGTTGCAACAGTTAAGGTGATTGAAGGTATTGATTTTGGCATTGAGAATCCAAAGGCAAGTCTCAATTTTATTGGCAATATGGATCGGTTAAATTTTCAGGAATTATCGGCAGGAACGGTGTTGGCACACAGTAATTGCGGTGACAAAGCCAGTTTGCAGGTAATTAATGAAGATGGGGAGGATGTGGCTGCTCAGTATTTTTCCTGTGAAAAGGGTGCTCTACGCTTTTCAGTGCCATTAATGCCGTCAATGCTGACCCTGGATAAAGACATTATCCGTCAGGATTGCCTCTGTTATCTGATGGAACGGCTGGAATACCACAAATTGAAGTAACTATTTGTACCTTTTATATAGATTGTTATAATCATTGACAGTCATTCTTTATAAATAGTCAGGATATTACAGATGCTGCGAAATGCTGTTTGGGTTGTTGTTTTAGGGTCATTTTTGTTAAGTCTTAATGTGGCGGCGGCTGCAAACAGTGATGAACTCGCAAAAAAATTCTTAGAAGCACAGCGCTTAACGTCAGCGGGTGAAATTTCAGAAGCAATAACATCTTATCAATCCATCATTCGTACAAATCCACAACTTCCGGAAGCCTACAATAATCTTGCCGCGCTCTATCTTAAGCAAAAAAATACCAAACAAGCCAAACAAATCCTGGAAAAAGGGCTGCTTGCGCATAAAGGGTATGCTGCATTATATGAAAGTTTGACGGCGATTAATGTTGCTATGGCGAGGGATGCTTACAGCAAAGCATTGCAAATTGATTTAAAGCCGGCTGACATTTCTATCGCCTCTCTTGGCTTAACGAACAAACAACCCGCCTCAACAAAACGCACCAGTGTTATTTCGGATATAGCTAAACAAAAAGTTAAAGCTGCACCGTCATCAGAGACAATAAAGCAAAAAATTGTTGCGATAAATCCAACGCCACTGGCAACTAAAAAAGTAGTAAATGCAGCGCCTATAGAAAAAATACTTCAGGCATGGTCATCAGCATGGTCTGCTCAGGCGGTTGATATGTATTTATCGTTTTATCATAACCAGTATAAGCCTTCGAATGGTCTTTCATACAAAGGCTGGATACAGTCCCGGCGTTTAAGATTAAAGAAACCGAAGTGGATTAAAATTTCATTATCAGAATTTGATGTTAAACAACAGACAAACAAACAAGCCATTGTGAACTTTAAGCAGCTGTATCAGTCAAATAGTTTTCGTGATGTCAGTACAAAACAAATGGTATTGCTCTATACTAAAGATGGTTGGCGCATTTTCCGGGAAAAGAGCCTGTAAATTTTTATGATAGTAAAACGTATTTCCCTTTTTTTATGTTTAAGCATGTTTTTTTCTCTGTCGGTGGCAGAGAAAAATATACAGCTGGCTAAAGTTTCTAATTTAGAGAATCGTTACCCGGCTTCTTCTGGCAATGTCATATCTAATGTTTTAAATAAACTTGAAACGCGATTACGTGCTTATCCAAAAGATCATGAAGCCGAGTTATTAAAAGCAATTTTATTTTTTAAGTCAGGAAAATTAAATCTTGCTTTAGAAGAGCTGGATAATTTAATTAAAAAGGTACCTGATTTTCAATTAGCTTATTTATTAAAAGGCGACTTATTATTATCAAAATTCACCGATACGAATAATCTCGGCCAGACAACATTATTAGCGTCGATTATTCCCAAACTGGGAAACAAAAAAAGGCAACAACTGAATTTCTTGCGCGAAGAAGCTCAACTTCGCTTGCAAGCATTATTAAATAACAAAAAAAGAAAAATCTGGCCACGGCAAATTCTTGCACTGGGTCAATCCGTTAAAAAAGCATTGCTGATCGATAAAAGAGCAAACCGTTTATATGTTTTTAGTCGCAAAGAGAGCGGAGAGTTATTCGAAGAAATCAATGACTATTATATTACGACCGGAAAGCTTGTTGGTGATAAAGCCGTAAAAGGTGATTTACGCACACCGGAAGGTGTGTATTTCGTTACCTCCTGGATTAGTCCAAATAAATTACCTGCTAAATACGGTATTGGCGCGTTTCCGGTTAACTACCCTAATGAACTCGATAAACATAATGGTAAAACAGGTTATGGTATTTGGTTACATGGTACGGATAAAGGCTATTACAGTCGACCGCCACGTGACAGTGAAGGTTGCGTAGTTTTAACCAACATTGATTTAGAAGCGCTTAAAGGTGAAATTAAACCCGGACTGACGCCTGTTGTTATTACCGATAAAGTTGAATGGGTTGATTATGCAACCTGGCAAAAAGAACGAAAAACACTTTTACAAGCGGTTGAAGACTGGCGGCTTGACTGGGAAAGTATGAGTGTTAATAAATATTTATCTCACTATGAAAAAGAATTCTGGTCTTCATCACACAATTTAAAAAGCTGGTCAGCACGTAAACGTCTGCTGGCAAAGAGCAAGACTTATCAGTCAGTTAAACTTTCCGATCTGTCTGTATTGGTTTACCCAAAAGAAAATGAAGATAAAAAACAAATTGCCGTTGTACGCTTACATCAAAATTACAAATCAAATAATTTTAAAAGCAAAATGTATAAACGTTTATACCTGACTAAAAAAGATAATAGCTGGAAAATACTTTACGAAGGACGTTAAAACTTATGTTTGAAAATATTGAGATTTGTCAAAAATCTATGTTTGGCGCAAAAGAAGTAAAAGTTAATAAGAATATTGACCTGACTTATATTGAACGTTCTTTTCTTAAAAAACATGAAATTCCAATTGATTTGGAAATTTTAGATCCAAAACCATATAGTTATAAACATATTTCTATTAAAGCTATTCTTCTGGCCGCTATTCTGGCTGTTTTAACTTTATGGTCTTTGTATGGTGCTTTAACGGCCAGGTTAGAGGCGAATGTTCCCATTTTATATTTTCTTGCCGGTTTAGGCGGTGTTTTGACTTTACTTGGCCTTATCAATGCAAAAAACAAATCATCCAACCTGCTTATTTTTACAAACAGAAATAATGGCGCAAATGTTTTTGCTATTGCTGCTGCAAAACCATCCAGGGAAGCTGTTAGCAATTTTTCTGCTGAACTAAGCAAACGTATAAGCTCAATCAAGTACCCTGAGAATATTCCCCTTGAACAAAGGCTGGAAATTTATTCAAAACATTTAGAATACTTAATGAATGAGGGTGTGCTTTCAAAGGAAGTTGTTACGAGTGCCATCAAAAAATTAGAAGAAAAGTCAAAAGGTGCCTCTGTTTTAAAGATGGTGTAGTTTTTATTATAAGGTTACTTCAGCCGATAAAGGTTTGCCAGTAGAGATGTTAACTTTATTGTAGCCAAGAAGCTGGCTTAAATGAGAAATTAAGTCAGTTTGTATAGTGCTTATATCAAGATTTGGTTTTAACGCTTTAATCTGAGTCACAGCCAAACCTTTATAACCACAAGGATTTATTTGCAGGAAAGGTGCCAAATCCATATCAATATTTAAGGATAAACCGTGATAACTTTTATTACGTTTAATTCGTAAACCAAGTGCGGCGATTTTTTCTCCATTCACATAAACACCGGGTGCATTTTCTTTTCCCTGTGCATTAATTCCATATTGATCAAGTAATTGAATAATTGCATTTTCGATTGCGTTTACAAGATCTTTAACGCCAATATTTAATCGTTTTAAATCAATTAAGGTGTAAATAACAAGTTGTCCGGGCCCGTGGTAAGTAACTTGCCCGCCGCGATCGATATTTATAACCGGAATATTCTGGATGTTTAATAAATGTTCTTTTTTACCATTAAGCCCCATGGTGAAAACAGGGGGGTGTTGTAGACACCAAAATTCATCCGGTGTGGTTACATCACGTTCAGCGGTGAAAGTTTGCATCGCTTTCCAGATAGGTTCGTAATCCTGTAAACCAAGATCACGAATAATGAGGTTGTTGAATGTTATAGTCATAAAAATTAAGAATTCTGTAATTTTTAGCAGTATCTAATCATACTGGTCATTGCGAGGAAATACTTAAAATTTATTTTTAAGTATTGACGTGGCAATCTTTATATTAATGTGACGTAAGCAGAGATTGCTTCGGTCGTTTTACTCCCTCGCAATGACAGTTTTATAGTTTACAACGCCATTAAAACTTCTTCGCGCGCAGTCAGTTCACGATAAATATTATCGAGTTGATCACGGCTGGTTGCTTTTACTGTGATGGTCACGGAGATAAAATTACCTTTACCACTTGGCCGCGTTTTTACCGCATTTTCTGATAAAGCTGTAATATGTTTATTTACGATTTCAACAACCAGTAATTCTAAATCACAGTCACAGCGACCCATGATTTTAATTGGAAAATCACAGGGAAAGTCAAAAAGATCGTCAGTTTCTTCAGTCATAGCTCACAATATAGAGGTAGATTTAATTAATGCAAGATAAGAATTTTATTTAAACTAATAATTTTCTTGTAGTCTCTGATTATTTACGCAATGTTTCCTTGTAATCCTGATATTTTGAATACATATCTCGCCAAACCGCACCTGGTTTACCATTTGCAACTTGTTGATCATTGATTTTTGTTATTGGTAATATTTCTTTAGTTGAGCTGGTCAGCCATATTTCATCGGCTGCGAGAAATTCTTTCTCGCTGATTGTCGTTTCTTCAATTGGCATATTGTGAGACTTTGCTAATTCAACAACGAGATCACGGGTGATGCCGGGTAATAATTTATTATCTTTTGGCGGGGTTTTAATGACACCATCACTGACAATAAATATATTGCTCGCTGCGCCTTCAGTCATGTTCCCATCACGAATTAAAATGGCTTCAGCAGCACCTTTATCAATAGCCTGTTGACGTAACAAAATATTCGGTAGTAAAGCGATTGCTTTTATATTGCAATATTGCCAGCGGATATCATCTAAGGTGACAGCAGCGATGCCTGTTTCGAGTAAACGGGCTTCAACCGGATTTAAAACATTGCTCATGACAAAAACGGTTGGCTTTGCTTCATCGGGAAAGCGATGATCACGGCAAGCAACACCACGGGTGATGTGTAAATAAATATATTGATCCTGTGAGTCGGTTTCTGAAATTAATTTATTAATAATTTCCTGCCACTGAGCATTTGATAATGGATTTTTAATACGCACCGCATCAAGACTATTTTGCAAACGCTGCATATGATGCTCAAATCGAAGTGCTTTACTACCATAAGAAGGAATGACTTCATAAACACCATCACCAAAAATAAATCCACGATCTAATACGGAGACTTTTGCTTCGTTAAGCGGTAAGTATTTACCATTAAGATATACAAGTTGATATGACATATTCATAGCTTTATTATTACAAACACATTACTGGAACATTAACTGAATATTGTCCGAGAGTTTACGCAAGAAACCACCCTCGTTAATACTATTTAACGCAATCAGATCCTGAGTTGCAATGTTTTTTTCTCCTAACATGATATTAAGCTGACCATAACTTTTCCCTTTAGTAACGGGTGCTTCAATCATTGCTTCAACTTTAATATTGTTTTTAATTTTTTTACGTGAACCTTTAGGTGTTGTAACATAAAGATTTTTAGAAACACCCAGTGAAAGCTTTTGTTCTTCACCCTTCCATACGCGCAAGTTGGTTATTTCTGTATTTGCCTGGTAGATTAAATTTGTTTCAAAAAAACGAAAACCATAGTTCAATAATTTTCGACTCGCAGAAACCCGAACCGCATCACTCTCTGTGCCGGTAACAACCGAAATAAGGCGCATGTTATTTTGTATTGCTGAAGAAATTAAACAATAACCGGCAGCATCTGTATGACCTGTTTTAAGGCCGTCAACACGATCATCTAACCACAACAAACGGTTGCGATTGTACTGACGAATATTATTGTAGGTATATTCTTTTTCTTTATAGGTTGAGTAATGTTTAGGGAAATCATTAATAATGGCCTGAGTTAATTTCGCTAAGTCACGTGCTGTGGTGTAATGATTTTTGTCTGGCCAGCCAGTACTATTATTAAAATGAGTTGAATTCATATTTAAACGTTCAGCATGCTGATTCATTAGCTCAACAAAAGAGGACTCATTATTTGCAACGTGTTCAGCCAGAGCAACAGAAGCATCATTGCCGGACTGAATGATTAACCCTTTAAGAAGTTCGTTAACCGAAACCAGTGAATTCACTTTAATAAACATACGAGAACCACCCATGCGCCAGGCTTTTTCACTAATTTTTACTTCATCATCAAGACTAATACCACCCCGTTCAATCTCATATAATACAACGTAGGCCGTCATGAGTTTAGTTAGACTGGCAGGTTCAATTTGTTTGTCAGCATTGTGTTCAGCGAGAATGTGACCGCTATTATGATCCATCAGTAAATACGCTTTTGCAGCAACACGCGGCGGTGCAGGGATAAGAGTGGGTGCTGCATTCACTAATGTTAAGTTAGCTAAGTAAATGGATAAAAAAGCAAATAGAACTATAATATGGCGCATATGCAAGTTGTTTCCCGAAAACTGAAAAATATGCCAGCTATTTTACCGCTTATGTGGCGGTAAACCTAGTGCTCAGTCATAAAAGAGAACATTGATTCAGTCTGGAGGGGATTAATCAATAACAATTTTAGTTGTGGGAATACCTTTGTTATTAAGTAAGGTAGAAAGTTTATCAGCGTCTGCAACACTGGCAAGAGGGCCAATACGAACCCGGTAGATGTTTTTATTAGAAGAAAAGTCCGAATGTATTTTCCGTTGTTTAAACATTCTACTTAATCGTTTTTGAAGTTTGTTTGCATTTTGTTGACTGCTGAAAGCACCAACCTGAAGATAAAGCTTGTATTGACTTTTAACGGGATAAGTCGAAATAGCCGATGAGCGCTTAAATTTCGGCTCATAAGATTTATTTTTTTGATAAATTTCTGGATTAATTGCAATAATTTCTACAGCAGCGGTGCCGTTTGTCGTAACACCTAATTTTTTTGCTGCGGAGTAGGATAAATCAATGAGACGATTATCATGAAACGGCCCGCGATCATTTACCTTTACAATAACACTACGACCATTTTCTAAATGTGTTACCCGAACATAGGTTGGTAAGGGGAGTGTCTTATGAGCTGCGGTCATGGCATACATGTTATACGTTTCACCGCTTGAGGTGCGATGACCATGAAATTTTTTGCCATACCATGAGGCAATGCCTTTTTCTCTATATCCGGCACTGCTTTGTTTAACGCTATACCACTTACCTAACACTTTATAATTTTTAGGATTACCATATTTGCTGCGTGGTTCGGCTTTTGGCACAGCATTTTTTATATCGCTGACATCTACGGGATCGGCAGGGCCATGATCACGGTGAATGCTATAACGGGATGAAGATGAACAGGCTTGAAGGAGTAAGGTGGTGAAGAGGATTAAATAATATTTTTTGCTGAAATTTAATAACATTTTTAATCCTGAAATTGAATACACTGCTTAGGACATGAGAATCCACACATTCCATGTGTGGCTCTAAAAAATTTTAAAGCTTTAAATAGCCTTCTTTAATCATCTGGCTAAGCTGATAAACTGCCATTGAATAAAGTGCACTATGATTATAGCGGGTTATGACATAAAAATTATTCCAGCCTACCCAATACTCCGGTTTCTGTGATGTTTCAAATTTTAGCAGTTTACCTTTTAGTTCCTTTTTAATACCACGAGGTAACGTAACACCACCTAGTAATAATTCTAGTTGAGTGCTCGAAGGTTTCAAACTCTTAGTGATTAATTTTTTATGCTCTTTTCTAGCTGCATCAACATCAACTTTATGGGTAATAGGTTGATCACGCTTCCAGTGGTGCCGGCGAAAATAATTAGCCACGCTACCAATAGCATCAGTTGGATTAGTCCATAAATCACGTTTGCCATCACCATCAAAATCGACCGCATATTGACGGAAACTGCTGGAAATAAATTGTGGCATACCCATTGCGCCGGCATACGAGCCGACTAAGTCTTTAACTTTAAATTTTTCTTCGCGGACCATTAATAAAAACTGTTCAAGTTCGCTTTTAAAGAAAGTTGCACGAGGTGGATAACCAAAGGCAAGTGTCGCCAGGGAATCAAAAACAGGATACGACCCCGCCTGTTTACCATATCGCGTTTCAACACCAATGATGGCAACAATAATTTCCTGAGGTATTCCGTATGTCTTTTCTGCCCGCGCTAACGCATCCGCATTTTTTTTCCAGAAATCTATTCCACCCTGAGTTCGTTTTTTCGTCACAAAGATTGGGCGGTACTGGTACCAGGGCTTACCTTCAGCAGGACGAGCAATGGCTTCTAAAATTGAGTCATACATTTTTGCCCGGGCAAAAAGTTTTTCTAAGTACTGTTTATTAAACTTATGTTTTTTAACCATATGCTTAATAAATGCTTTAACTTCTTTTTTATCAGAATAATCAGAGGCACGGGCATTTGTCGTTAATAAACTTAAAGCCAGTAAAAGGCTAAGGGATGTGATTCGAATTAATTTCATTGCAACTCTTTTAATAATGTTAAGCACTAACTAACTTGCGGTGCGTTTGTATAGACATCAATATACCGAAAGCCGCCATAATGGTCACCATTGATGTACCACCATAACTAATTAAAGGGAGGGGGAGCCCCACTACCGGTAGTATGCCAGAGACCATGCCTATGTTAACAAAAACATAGACAAAAAAGGTTAAAGTTAGACTTCCGGCAAGTAAACGAGAAAAAGTGTCCTGCGCATTGACCGCAATAATAATGCCCCTGCTAATGACTGCGATATAAATTGCCAGTAATATCAACGTGCCTAAAAAGCCAAATTCTTCGCTAAATACTGCAAAAACGAAATCGGTTGAGCGTTCAGGTAAAAAGTCTAAATGTGATTGCGTGCCGTTAAGCCAGCCTTTGCCATAAAGCCCGCCGGAACCAATAGCAATGGTAGACTGAATAATGTGATATCCAGAGCCTAATGGATCAGTTTCAGGATTAATAAATGTCAAAATTCGCTGGCGCTGGTAATCATGCAGTAAATAATTCCAGAATACCGGTGCACTGGCAGCCAATAAGGCAATAACACTAAAAATGAGTTTCCAGCCTAAACCTGCTAATAACAGAACAAAAAATCCGGATGAAGCAATGAGTAGAGAGGTTCCAAGGTCGGGCTGTTTTGCTATTAACAACGTTGGCACAATAACGATAAATGTAGCGACAATTAAACGACCACGGCGAGGGGGTAAGGGTGCTTCAGACAAATACCAGGCTGTCATGATCGGTACTGCAATTTTCATGAGCTCTGAGGGCTGAAAACGAAATAATCCCAGATTCAACCAGCGTTGTGCACCTTTACCGACTTCACCAAGAAGTAGCACAGCAACAAGCATTAACAAACCAATACCAAACATCCAGGGTGCCCAGTGTTTTAATGTAGCCGGATTTATTTGAGCAACGGCAAGCATCACAATGAAAGCAATGAATAAACGTATAAACTGGCGATTTAATAGTTCGACACTTTTGTCACCGGCACTATAGAGCACCACCATACCCATGGTAGAGAGTAATATGATGCCAATCCATAAAGGCAGATCGATATGGAATCGATAGAAAAACCGTCTGCCCGCACTGATGCGGTTTTCTTCACGAATGTTTGTTGAGGATGAGCCTGTTTGCCAGTTCATGGTGTCATCTCTCCATCACTATTCAATAAATATTGATCCATCACTTTACGTACAATAGGCGCTGCAACTGAACCACCGCTGCCACCATTTTCTACAATAAGCGCAACGGCTATTCGTGGATTATTAAAAGGAGCAAAACCTACAAATAAGGCATGATCCTGCAATTTTTTCGCAATTTCTTCTTTCTTGTACTCCGCATCTTGTGCGATACCAAATACCTGAGCCGTCCCCGTTTTACCTGCTGCAGTATACTTTATATTACGATTAATACTGCGGGCAGTACCATGCAGTCCATGAACGACATTTTTCATTGCGCTTAAAATTGTTTTCCAGTTTTGTTCATCGTTAATCTCAACAGATTTTAATGGCTCTGCTTTTGTTTTAATCATAGGACTATCTTGTTGATCTTGTATGGCATAGACCATGTGCGGTTTGAATCGTTGTCCCATTTTAGAAATAGCCGCGGTTATACTTGCGAGTTGTAACGGCGTCGTTAACATAAAGCCCTGGCCAATTCCGGTAATGAGTGTTTCACCGGGGAACCAGGGCAAATTACGGTTACGTCGCTTCCATTCGCGAGAGGGATTAAGGCCGGGTAACTCACCTAATAAATCAATGCCTGTTTTTTGACCTAAACCAAATTTAGCAAGGTACGACGACATATTATCAATACCCAGATTCAGAGCTAAATCATAAAAAAAGACATCACAGGATTCGGTGATGGCTTTGCGTAAGTCCGTAATTTTATGGCCATGTTTTTTCCAGTCACGGTAACGACGTTCGTCATTTTTTAACATATACCAGCCAGGGCAGTTTAATTCATCATGTGATTGTAATTCTTTGAGCTCTAAACCGGCTAAGCCAATAAAAGGTTTAATGGTTGAACCCGGTGGATATTGACCGCGTAAGGCGCGGTTAAACAAGGGTCGTTCAGGAGATGTGCTGAGTGCTTTATAGTTGACACTGCTAATGCCGTGCACGAAAAGATTAGGATCGTAAACCGGTGTACTGACCATTGCTAATACGGCACCATTGCGTGGATCAATCGCCACTAATGCGCCGTTATTATCTGCCAGGCTTTGTTCTGCAATCGCCTGAACTTTACTATCCAGATTAAGGTATATATTTTTTCCAGAGACAGGCAAGGTTCGGCTTAATACGCGTAATACCCGTCCTTGCGCATTGGTTTCAACATGCTGAAAACCAACCTTGCCATGTAATAGATCTTCATAGGCACGTTCAATGCCGACTTTTCCGATATGCGTTGTGGCACTGTAGTTTGAAGCATTGAGTTTTCTGAGTTCGGCTTCATTAATTCGGCTGACATATCCAACAGCATGCGAAGCCAGTTTACCCTGAGGATAATGACGCGAGAGTTGTGCGTTAATGACAACGCCTTCTAATTGATTTTGTAATACTGAAATTTTTGCAACTTCATCATCATTTAAACGAAAACGTAGTGGCACACCTTCAAAACGTCTTTTTTTACGACGTTTTTTATGGAAGCGTTTTAGATCTTCTGTGCTAATGCTAATCAGCTGGCCAAGTTGTTCCAGCGTTTTATTTAAATCTTCAACATGCTCAGGAATAATTTCAAGGGTAAAGCTAGGCAGGTTTTGTGCCAGTAAAATACCATTGCGATCAAAAATAAGTCCACGTGTCGGAGGTATAGGCCGAATGCTTACCCGATTATTGTCGGATAACGTCGCATAATGTTCCTGATTGCTGATTTGTAAATAAACCAAACGGCTTAATAACAATATCAGCAAAAAAAACATGATTAAACCGGCAATGAGCACCCTTTGATTAAAAATTTGGGTCTCATGGAAATGATCCTTCAGTGCCTGACTACTATTAAAAGCCATTAATTAATCTGGTAATAACGTCGAAGTTGGCGCATTAAAAAATACCCAACAGGCCAGAATAGTGCGGTGCTAATAGCCGGCAACATGAAAACAGAGATTGAGGGGGCATCACCCAGCATACCCATAATCCACAGGTTGATGGTGCCCTGAAACATAATTAAAACGAAAATAGTTAACGCCTGTTGCCATACCGGAAAAACACGAATACGTTGATGTAACTTGATCGACAAATAAGCAATGAGGGCAAAGGTTAATGCATGTTGCCCTAATAAAGCATCGCTGGAAACATCAAATATAAGACCGGCAATCCAGCCTATACCTACACCGACCCGGTTGGGTAAGGCAATGTTCCAGTAAATCAATACGATGAGCACAAATTCAGGACGAACCGTTTGCAGAATTTGCGGCAGCGGAATCATGCTTAAAATAAACGCAACAAAAAAGCTGAGTAAAATGATATTACCGCCATTGGTTTTTGATTTTTTCATGAGGCTTTGTTTTCTTTAACCGGTTTAATTATTTCCCTGTCATTGATGCCGGGTGCGTTTTCCGGTTTAGCAGCACTTTCCATTTGGCACGGGTTAGACGGGTTGGGTTTGGCTTTACCACCTGGCCAGACTAATAAAACTTCACGGCTACGATCGAGTTCAGCAACGGGCTCAGCAAGGACTTCGGCGAAAGGCAGACTGGGATCAATATTAATTTCGACAACAACAGCGGCCGGATAACCAACAGGGAAAACGCAGCCTAAGCCAGAAGTTACCAGTAGATCGCCCACCTTGATGTCTGCATTATTAGGAAGGTGAGGAATTTCCAAATGTGTTTGGCTGCCTGTGCCTTTAGCAATGGCGCGTAATCCATTTCGATTAACCTGAACGGGTAAAGCATGTCCTGGGTCAGTAATTAATAAGGCGGTACTGGAAAAAGGAGAAACATGCAGCAGTTTTCCCATTACACCCTTTGCATCAACAAAAGGCTGGCCGGAATAAATGTCATCACCTGAAGTTGAACCCTTATTGATCGTCACTTGCTGGCGGTAGGGATCCATATCAATAGAGAGCAGTTCAGCAATTAAAATACGTTCGCCAACTTGCTTGGAGGATTCTAAAAGATTTCGTAAATGAATATTTTCAGATTCAATAAAATTAAGCTTTTGTAACTGGGCCGTTAAAATGAGATTTTGCGTACGTAAGGTTGAGTTGTCTTCTTGCAATGTTTTGCGGCTGGTAAAACTATCTGAAGCCCAGTCTCCCACATTCGCCGGAAAGTTAACCAGATACTGAAAAGGATAAACCAGAACAGAAATACTCGAACGAATACTGTTCACGTAAGTCGTACGATGATCTAACGTCATCAAGGTAATTGATAGCAATACCAGAATAATGAGGCGATTACCTAAAGAAGGGCCCTGGACGAATAAAAGTTTAATGAGTTATTCCTCCGATTTGAATATTGTTTATTTTAGTGACTTGAGTATTTCGAATATTTTTATTATTTCGCTTCTGCCAGTTGTTAGCAGAAGCGATTTGGCTGTTATTCAAGGCTGAATAAATCGCCACCATGTTCATCAATCATTTCTAATGCAATACCACCACCGTGAGCAACACATGTGAGAGGGTCTTCCGCAATAATGACAGGTAGTCCGGTTTCTTCCATGATCAAACGGTCAAGATCATGCAACAAAGCACCACCGCCGGTAAGTACCATGCCGCGTTCCGCAATATCAGACGCCAGTTCCGGAGGTGTTTGTTCCAGTGCCGTTTTTACTGCGCTGACAATACCACTTAATGGTTCCTGCAATGCTTCGAGAATTTCGTTGCTGTTGAGAGTAAAACTTCTTGGAATTCCTTCTGCCAGATTACGGCCACGGACTTCCATTTCACGTACTTCATTACCTGGGTATGCAGTACCTATTTCTTTTTTAATGCGTTCAGCAGATTGTTCACCAATTAAGCTGCCATAGTTTCGACGAACATAATTGATAATCGCTTCATCAAAACGGTCACCACCAATACGAACTGAGGCCGAATAAACAATACCGTTTAATGAAATAACGGCGACTTCAGTTGTACCACCACCAATATCCAGCACCATCGAACCACTGGCTTCACTGATTGGCATTTTTGCACCAATGGCTGCTGCCATCGGTTCTTCAATTAAATAGACTTCACGGGCACCCGCACCATTTGCTGATTCTCTGATTGCCCGGCGTTCCACCTGCGTTGAACCGCAAGGCACACAAATTAATACGCGTGGGCTGGGGCGGAAAAAACGGCTTTCATCTTCGTGCACTTTGCGAATGAAGTGCTGCAGCATTTTTTCTGTGACGGTAAAATCAGCAATGACGCCATCTTTCATTGGTCGAATAGCAACAATATTACCCGGCGTTCGGCCTAACATGCGTTTTGCATCTGTACCGACGGCGGCAATGCTTTTTGGGCCACCCGGACCGCGTTCCTGGCGAATTGCGACTACAGAGGGTTCATTAAGTACAATTCCGCTACCTTTAACGTAAATTAAAGTGTTGGCGGTACCCAGATCGATAGAAATATCGTTAGAAAAAAGTCCCCGAAGGCGTGCAAACATAATTATTGATTCTTATAGTTAATTAAAGAGAAAATCTGGTTGCTACTTTAATTAATAAGGGCCAAATGAGCAAGCAGGCATTAATGATAACTGATAGAATTTGCCGAACCCATCACGGGTATTTGAACTAAAAAGTAATAATTGGAGCTAAAATCCTATGTCACTGGATAAAAAGGGCGTTGAAAAAATCGCACATTTGGCAAGAATCTCAATTGCCGATGAAGATATCCCCGGCTATGCCGCAAGTCTAAGCAGTATCCTGGAACTCGTTGAACAAATGGATGCGATGGATACAGAGAATGTCACACCGATGGCGCATCCGCATGCTGCCTACCAGCGTTTACGCGAAGATGTGGTGACAGAAGAAAATCAACGTGAGCATTTTCAGCAAATTACGACTAATGCGGAAAACGGCTTATACCTTGTTCCCAAGGTTTTAGATTAGTAATACAGCCTTCGGAAAAGACGTCCACCATTAATTTTAAGAAAAATTTTCAAAGAATTGAAAGAGCCAAAGATATGCACAATAAAACGATTGCCGAATTAGCTCAGGGGCTAAAAACAGGCGATTTTTCCAGTGAAGAACTGACCAAAAGCTTCCTGCAAAGAATTAAACAATATGACACTGACTTAAACAGTTTCATCACCGTGAGTGAAGATCATGCGCTGGCTCAGGCACGCGTTGCTGATGAAATCATCTCAAAAGGCAACGCAACTGCGTTGACCGGCATCCCCTTCGCACAAAAAGATATTTTTTGTACCAACGGCGTTAAGACAACCTGTGGCTCGAAAATGCTGGATAATTTTATTGCACCCTATGATGCAACCGTCATTCATAATTTTAATCAGGCTGGTAGCGTGATGTTGGGTAAAACCAATATGGATGAGTTTGCCATGGGCTCATCTAATGAAACCAGTTTTTATGGTGGAGTAAAAAATCCGTGGGATACCTCAACCGTACCGGGTGGTTCTTCCGGTGGTTCGGCAGCAGCCGTTGCTGCACGTTTGGCGCCAGCCTCGACAGGTACGGATACCGGAGGTTCGATTCGTCAACCGGCAGCACTTTGTGGACTGACAGGTTTAAAACCAACTTATGGCCGCGTTTCGCGTTACGGCATGATTGCCTTTGCTTCAAGTTTGGATCAAGCCGGTAGCTTTACTCAAACTGCGGAAGATGCAGGTTTGATGCTAAACGTGATGGCGGGTTTTGACGAGAAAGATTCAACCAGTGTTGAACAGGATGTTCCCGATTACACGGCAAACTTAAACCAGAATTTAAAAGGGTTAAAAATTGGTTTGCCAAAAGAATATTTTGGTGAAGGTTTAAATGTTGATGTTGCAAAAATTGTTGAAGAAGCAATAGCCGAATACAAAAAACTTGGCGCAGAAATTGTTGATATCAGTTTACCAAATTCACATTTATCTGTTCCTGCTTATTATGTGATTGCACCGGCTGAATGTTCATCCAACCTTTCACGTTTTGATGGTGTGCGTTTTGGTTATCGTTGTGATGATCCAAAAGATTTAGAAGATATGTATAAGCGCAGCCGTGGAGAAGGTTTTGGTGATGAAGTAAAACGTCGTATTATGATCGGTGCCTATGTACTCTCTGCCGGTTATTACGATGCGTATTATTTAAAAGCACAAAAGGTTCGTCGTTTAATTAGTGATGACTTTAAAACGGCATTTGAAAAAGTCGATGTCATTATGGGACCAACCTCTCCTGAAGTTGCTTTTAAAGCGGGTGAAAAATCAGATGATCCTGTTTCGATGTATTTGTCTGACATTTATACCATTGCAACAAACCTCGCAGGTTTACCGGGCATGTCGGTGCCGTGTGGCTTCTCAAATAAAATGCCGGTGGGTTTACAAATTATTGGTAACTACTTTGATGAATCACGTTTACTCAATGTTGCGCA
>Ga0316208_1001410_pt1 | contig 22690 bp, 17 predicted proteins | sample 3monopyrite_MG_FD_204944 | JGI IMG/M metagenome (GOLD analysis project Ga0316208, IMG submission 204944) | Microbial mat bacterial communities from mineral coupon in-situ incubated in ocean water Damariscotta River, Maine, United States -... | ecosystem: Environmental > Aquatic > Marine >... | reverse complement strand
CGAGTACCACACTGTCTGCAAACGTACACTCGGGGTCGTAATAGGCTGTGGTATCAGAAATGATGGTCGGCTCGGTTCCACCACAGTCGTAGTTCAGCGAGGCCAGATACCCGACCCAGAAGATTCCTTCTACGGTGGGCAATGGCAGCTGGTCGGGAAATGGAAGAACCGTGCTGTACAGCAAGATCTTGTCCCATTTGATGGTCAGCGGAAGTTTAGCATAGCTGCAAAAAATCTGATAACCAACACCGTACTGATTAACCGAAACATTATTCCTATACGGGTAATCCCCCCCCCTCTGAGGTTAACATGCAGGATACTGTCCTGCTCAATCAGATGATATACTTCTCCAAAAATAGTATCTGGATTATATATCGGATTAAAAGTAGGGTCGTAAGTTTCTCCGCGAGCATCTGCATCATAACCGAGGTAAACCGTATCCCTGTACCCGAATCCATCCTCAAAGTACATGGGGAATACCCAAGCAGGCTGCTGCTGTGCACCTGGTATCTGGTATTGCGCCAAGCATTGACTTAAGCATCCAAATAAAAGAAACAAAAGCGTTGTGCTGAGTTTCATTGTTTTAAGTTCCAACATTGAAGTAACAGAATGTTTTTGTGTTTTCAAAATGATGGATGTCAGTTTTCAGAATGTGGAGTGGAAAATGGAGGGGCAGATTTTCATGATTACGGTAATCCGATAAACGGAGTTGGTTTGTACTGCCAATAGAGCCCCTTCCTTGGTCAGGGAAACAAACAAAAACCACCGCAGACCCAACTTGTTTCGCTGATGAAGGAAGCGTTTCAGAGTCTGGTAGTTACCGCTGTTAGATGCTGATGCGCCTTAGGCGCACAGCATGACTAATCTTATGGTTTTGGGTATGAAAGCGGACAGACATTTTAAAGAATATGCCGTGCTCTAGGCAATCACTCCACGTTAAGCTTCAACCACAAGTCCATCAAAAGCAAGCCTGATGGTTGACGGAAGCTCTTTTTCTACATCGTTATGTTTGCCTAACAGGTGACTGATATGCGTAAAATAACCGCGTTCGGGCTGTATTTTATCCATCAGCGCCAGTGCTTGGTCTAAATTCAAATGCGAGTGATGTTCTTTCCTACGAAGTGCATTCAGAACAACAACCTTTGAACCTTTTACCTTTTTCAATTCCTCATCATCAATATACTTGGCATCGGTTATATAAGTGAGGTCGCCAAACCGAAAACCAAACACAGGCATTTTACCATGCTTCACGCTTATAGGAATAACAGGAATTCCGCAAATATCAAACGGTTCGTTCCGTATAAGGTTGAATTGTACGACTGGCACTCCTGGGTACGGGTTATCTGTAAACGCGTAGTGGTAAATTCTCCGCAAGGATTCTTCAACACCTTCTGAGCCATAAAGCGGCATATTCTTGTGTTGCAAAAAATTGATAGCGCGGATGTCATCTAGGCCAGAAACATGATCCATGTGCTCGTGAGTAAAAAGCACAGCGTCTGCATCCACGTTTCCAGACCGCAGCATCTGATAACGAAAATCGGGCCCTGTATCAATGATAATTTTAATGTCGTCTATCGAAACAATTACCGAAGACCGTAACCGATTGTCTCTCTTATCGTCTGAGATACACACTTCGCACCGACATCCAACAACCGGTACTCCCTGCGAAGTGCCGGTACCCAAAAATTCAAGACGAACCGTTTGTTCCATTTAGACTCCAAATATAGCCTCAACCATGATAGAACTTATGTGCGTGCAATAGCTATTTTTGGGCGCATGCGTTGGCTTGTAACATTTGTCGTTTTTTGCATTACCTCATATCAATGTCAAGTTCTTGCTCAACAAGGACTTCCGTTCATAACTGATATAGAATTAAGCCGCCAATTCAGCGATTCGCGTATTAGCAGTATCGTTCAAAATGGAGAAGAGGTTATGCTTTTTTCCACTTCACGTGGCTTGTTAAAATATGATGGGTCTGTTTGGGAGCGCATTGCCACCCCGTCTCCGGTGTTGCGAGTTTATCATCATGAAGCCTCAAATAGGGTGTTTCTAGGCCTCAAGAACGGTGCAGCCGAAGTGGTAAAGTCCGATTCGGGCGATTATGTGATAAGACCAATTGCCGGACTTACCTCCAAACTACCCGTGCACCACATTTTCAGTACAAATAATCAAGTCTTCTTTATTGGAGAAGACGAAATCCATCAGCTTAACCCTTTCACGGATGACGAAACGGAATCGCATCAGTTTTCTGAAAAATTCATTACTGGAGCCTTCGTTTACGAGCAAACACTTCACCTTTTATTTTATCAAGAAGGGCTTTTTCGTTGGGAAGACCAAGCACTGACCGAAGTGAAAGGGAATGCCGACATAGCTGAAGACATCATGCTTTTCTGTTTTGAATCCGATATGGGAACATTTGTTGGATTTGAAAATGATGCGCTTTACCGATTTAACGGAGATGAATTTCTGAGTGTAAAGAGTCCGCTTCAACGTTTTCTTTCGGACAACATTCTGTCTGACGGATTATTACTGAACGATTCTCTCATGGCACTTTCAACCTTAGCAGGTGGAACAGTAATAGCGAATGTCTCATCAAATGAAATCTCCTATCGGTTCGATTACACAACTGGTGCAAAGGATAATGAAGTCTTTTGTTTGGGAAAAGATAATGATGACGGTCTGTGGCTTGCCTATGATGCAGGTTTGAGCCGGGTGGATCTTTCTCAGCCAATCAAAAACTTCAATGGTTTCCCAGGTCTAGATGGAAACCCAACTGCCAGTTTAGTAGTCGATGGCGTATTCCATGTTGGAACTGGTAATGGCGTTTTTGTTCTCAAAGAAGCCTCAAATAGAGAAGAGATAGACCGCATGATGAAGGAAATGATGCGGAAACAGCGGGAAGCTAGGAAACAAGTTGAATCCGCCTACATTCCACATCTTCAGCAATCAATGGAGTCGGGACAAAAGGATAAAAACGCAGAGAAAGGAGCGGCCTCCCTGATGGAGCGCTTCATGGCAAATCCGGAGGTAGTAAAAGAAGAATTGAGCCGAAAGGAAATTCGTGAATTGAAGAAGGAAATGCGCAGACAGCGTAAAGATTCAAAGAAAAATAGATCTGCAAGCGAAGTGCTTGAGGATCTTTTCAAAGGTGGAAACAATTCCGAAAAAGAGGATAAACCTAATTCTGATGACACGCAAAAAACCGAAGGCTCATCCGCAACAAAAGGTTTAATTCCAAATCCGAGAACTGGCGGTGCAGGAAGTGGCATGACGTCTCCACCAGGAAGTGGCACAGGTAAAAAAAGAAAACCACAAGTACTTAAGCAACAGGCGAATAAAAGACAAGCAGAAATAGAACAACAAAAATTAAAAGCACTTAAAAGTTCATTCCTATTCAAAAAAATCAAAGGTATTGATGTAAAATGTCGACAGCTCGTAAATACTGACAATCAAGTTTTTGCAGCCACCAACAACGGACTATACTTGATTGATGGAGAAACCTCACAAAATCTTACACCTGGCCTTTACATCAACCATGTTACTGTCTCACCTGATGGAAAAAAATTGTTCATCGCCTCATTAAACGGTGTACATGTGCTAACCAGCAATGAGAGTGGAGGCTGGAACTCAGAAATGTTGAATGATTCAATTCAGTTTGTTGCGTATAACGTAATTGAAGATAGCAATGGAGACCTTTGGGCAGGAACAGACAACGGTGCGTACCGTTTTTCAAATGGACTAACCCAGCTCTATTCTCTTCCCGAAGTGCTGAATGAACGAGTACTGGTGACAAATGCGTACGGGAAGGTGCATTTTCTGCTGCCCTCTGCACTCTTTCATTACGTGTCTTCTTCTGACACAATATTGCCCGCAATTCTACCTGAGATTCCTGCATCCGAAAGGCTGGAGTATCTCTTAGGAAACGATGATATTGTATGGATAAAGTCTGCTCACGGATGGCACGTTCTTAACGGAGAAGAATTTACTCCTCTCCTTCCCTATCTCGATTTGTTTGAGGACATAAGGCACTTAAGTACGGACAAAAAGGGAAACGTTTATGTTATTGATAAAGATGCAAAGCTCTACTCAATAATGCACACTAATAAAGGACAGCCTTATAAGTTCAATGTATACATAAGGCAGGTGGTAGATGCAAACGGACAACCATTCTCTCTGCATGAAATGAAAATAGAAACAGACGGTGGGGCGCTGATATTCAATGTTTCGGCACCGTTTTATCTTAAAAGCAACGGAACACAATATCAGTATCGGATTGAAGGACATCGCGACAACTGGAGCCGGTGGTCTACCGATGAGGAAATTGACCCAGGAAACTTCTCTCCTGGACAATATGTGCTGCAAGTACGTGCCAAGAATATTTTAGGTGAAGTAAGTGAAATAAAAACATTCGAATTCAGCGTTCCGCAACCGTTATTGCTGCGATGGTATTTCTTGCTATTGTATGTGCTAATACTAAGTTTGGGAGTTTTCGGCATCATCAAAGTCCGCGAACAAAACCTAAAAGAAACCCAACGTATTTTGGAGGAAAAAGTAGCTCTACGAACAGCCGAACTCGAAAGCGAAAAGCTAAAAACAGAAGAATTATTACTCAATATTTTACCAAAAGATACTGCCGAGGAACTACAAAAGCATGGCAAGGCAACAGCTCGACATTACAATCAGGTATCGGTGCTTTTCACAGATTTCAAGGGGTTCACCGAGTTTGCTGAGAACACCAAACCCGAAGACCTTGTAAATGAACTGCATCGTTGTTTCGTCCGATTTGATGAGATTATAGGCAAGTATTACCTCGAAAAAATCAAGACCATTGGAGATGCATATATGTGTGCTGGCGGTGTTCCTGTGCGCAATAATAGTAACGCCATTTCAATCACTTTGGCCGCTTTAGAAATCAGAGATTTTATGAAAGAAGTTGCTGATGAAAAACGAAGGAACAATGAGCCTGTGTTGGAAATTCGTATTGGAATGCACACCGGCCCGCTAACGGCTGGAGTTGTTGGACTAAAAAAGTTTGCCTACGACATTTGGGGAGATACCGTAAACACGGCTAGTAGGATGGAGTCCACCTCCAAACCAGGCAGAGTGAATGTATCAGGAACTACATACCAACTCATTAAAAAATACTTCGATTGCGAATTTAGAGGCAAGAAGGAAGTAAAAGGAAAAGGTCTTGTCGAAATGTATTTTGTCAATGCTATCAAGTCCGAATTTTCTGAAAATGGTGATGGAAAAACACCTAACAAAGGAGTTTGGGAATTGATAAGTTGAGTCTTCTTTATAGCCTTTTCGCTAAGTCCAGTATCCTAAAATCAAAAACGGAGACCAACCTTGCGATTGCTCTCCGTTCCGCCTCAAAAAGACCGTAGTCTAATCTCAGCGCCAAGCTGTTGTTATTCTGACTTCCCCTTCCGTTTCAGCAGCAAGCCGCTTACTCTGTTGGCTTTCCCGACTTCCACTCATCCGAAGATTCGCTTCTTTCAGTTCTACCTCACCCATCCTTTCCTAAGACCGAATGCGATTCTGGGTGGCTCTCTTCAATTCCCCTTGGGGTTTCTTGGAGAGTGATCTTCCGACCAGCCTTTTATCCCTCACTTGGTTCTACCAAATGTAGATTATACATACCGCTCACTCCAAAAATGTAAGCCATTAGTTATTAACTTACAATGAACCGCTAGACTAACAAGTTATGAACATTAACAGCGTTCTGCCAAGCTCATTCTCGTTGTTTATACGACAAAACTGCAACAGCATGAAACATCACGACACTTTTGGGCTTCTATTTTTTGTTTGTTTGCTGCGATTTCAAAACCATTTATAAAATGATGAAAAACGTACTATCAATTTTTATGGCTCTGCTTGTATCCGCAACCGCATTTGGTCAGAACACTAATGTTCCGGCTTTCTCGAATAAACAAGCCATACCTTATTCAAACAATATTGGCAAGATGCCTCTTGCTTTTGATCAAAGCCAAGCAAACGGATTCAGCGATAACGTAGGCGAAAAATGTCTTCAACATTCGGTTACGGAAGAACGAATGGAAAGAAATTCGCTATACCGAGCGGGAATTGAGGAAGCCCAAAGAATTACGCGACAAATTATGAGAGAAGAAGAATCAGGCGAACGTGCAACTGCACCCGTTTACACTATTCCTGTTGTATTTCATGTAATTCATAAAGGAGAATCTGTAGGAACTGGAACCAATCTTTCAACTGCTCAGATTGAGAGTGCCATTGACGGGTTGAATCGTGATTACCGGGCCACAGCAGATGACGGTGGAATTGGCCAAGGGGCAGGCCCAGATACCGAGATTCAATTTTGCTTGGCTGGTGTTGACCCGCAGGGAGCTCCTCATTCAGGCATCAATCGCGTTAACGGCACATCTATAAGTGGCTACTCAACCAACGGAATCACACAATCGAACGATGCAACCGTAAAGGCATTGAGCAACTGGGATAACCGTTATTATATGAATGTTTGGATTGTATCTGAAATTGAAGGTAATGGAGCAGACCTTTCTAACCCCAACAATTGGGGAGGAGGCACCCTAGCATACGCGTATCTGCCACAGAGTCCGATAACATTCATGAGCGATATTGATGGCGTTGTGATTGTGAACATCTGCATCGGAAACGACCCAAATGGTACACTAGGATATAGATTGTGGCCAGCTTCTGTTGCCAACAGGCCTATGACACACGAAGTCGGTCACTACTTGGGTATTTCGCACACCTTCAACGATTCAAACCCCAACTCATGTTCAGATGGAGATGGCTTTGCCGATACGCCCAATGCTCGGCAACTTGCACCGGCTTTCAACTGTAATTACTCCAATACATGCACCAATCAAATGACTGAGAATTATATGGATTATACCAGCGAGTTCTGCCAGAACCGTTTTACCAATAATCAAACGTCATACATGCGTGGCATTCTTACTGGAGTTCGAAGTGATTTGATTAATACCAATAATTGCGGTGCAACAACCGATTACGATGCAGCTATATCGGCCATATCCGCACCATCTGGTTCTTTGTGTCAAACCACCTTCTCTCCGGTTGTTACCTTAAACAACTACGCAAGCACCACGCTGACTTCTGTGCAAATTCAGTATTACGTAGATTCTCAAACACCATCAACATATAACTGGAGCGGAAGCTTAGGATCTAACAGTTCTACAGCAGTTACGCTAAACTCCATGACTACAACCGCTGGCGCACACACTTTCACAGCAAGAACCGCATCAGGTACACTCAATGGCAGCAACACCGATCAGGTAACGAGCAATGATGAAACAACATCCAACTTTAGTGTGGCTTCTGGTGGTAGTGCTATTACACTCACGCTCGACTTTGATTGCTATGCAAGCGAGACGAGTTGGGAAATACAAAACGCAAGTAACCAAGTAGTAGCATCTGGTTCTGGGTATACAAATAGTACGAGTGCTGAACAGATAGTTGAAAGTCTTTGTTTGGCTCAAGGCTGTTACGATTTCATCATTTCCGATACGCAGGGTGATGGGCTCAGCGGAACTCCGTTCGGCTGTGCCTTCGATGGTGATTACGCGATAACTGACGGCTCATCTACACTGGTACAGATGACAGCTACAGGAGGGGATTTCGGCTCATCTGCCACACACAACTTCTGTATTGGCGGAGGAGGAACACCCCTTACATGCGAAAATTTGGTTGAATACTACGGAGATGGTTTTTTGGTAAACGCTACCGATTTACCAAATTTCGATATTCAAGCAATTGACAACGACCAAGAAGCTGTGAGTACGACCCTAGCTGGTTATGGCTATGACTCAGAATGGATGACGTTTGCTGCCGAGGTAGCTCCAGGAGACACTAATCAGTTTTTAGGTGTTACTTCTTGGTTTGCAGATAATACCCAAGCAGCAGACAACTGGCTAACCTTTGGTCCTGCAACCATGCTTTCTGATGATGGACAGATAAGTTGGAAACACATGATGTCCAACAATAATTACCGTGACGGATACGAAGTTCTTGTAAACACAAATGGAACAGCCATTGCCGATTTCAATGGTGCAACTGTGCTGTATTCAGTTTCAGATAACGACCCATCAACCGATGGAGACACAACCTGGACACAACAATCCGCGGCATTGCCTGCTGGCACTTACGCCAGTCTGCCTCTTTATTTTGCGTTCCACCATAATGCGTTGGATATGGAAGTGCTTTTCCTTGATGACATCATTGTTGAAGGATGTAACTCACTTATAGTAAGTGTTTCTGAGAGAGAAGAATTTAATCTGAGCGTTTATCCAAACCCATCTGTAGCTAATTTCACGTTTAAATTTGCTATGGAAGCGGCCGAAAACATTGATTTCAGAATGCTGAATTCGATAGGGCAGGAAGTTTGGAATTACTCAAGCTTTGGAAAATCGAACGGAACTCAAGTAATCGAAACTCAAGACCTTTCCGCTGGTGTTTACACCTTGGTTGTGAAGGGCGAAAGACTGAACGTTTCCGAACGTTTGATTCTCACCAAATAGACAAACAGTTTAACGATACGGAAAGCCCAAGCACCGCTGCTTGGGCTTTTTGGTTTCTTATTGGTAGCTCCATCGAGTGTGCCATTCAAATTTGTAAGTTTGCCAAAGATTCGAACCAAAAATTGAACGAAATATGGGTAAAGGAGATATTAAATCGAAGCGTGGTAAAATTTCAGCTGGAAGCTACGGTGTTCGCAGACAAAAGAAGAAAGTAGCAGCGTACGTTGCTCCTGTGAAGAAGGAAAAAGTAGCAACTAAACCAACAGAAGAAACAAAGGAAGCACCAAAAAAAGTTGCGGCAAAGAAACCAGCCGCAAAAAAAGCTCCTGCAAAAAAACCTGCCGCTAAAAAACCTGCTGCCAAGAAAGCACCAGCAAAAAAGGCTCCTGCAAAGAAGGCCGCTGCTAAAAAGTAAGACGACTTAAAACGTTAAATGATTATCCGCTTGTTTCCCCAATTACTGAAAATAGGCGGCCAATCTTATTTTCGATGGACAATTTGCAATTTGCGATCGGCAATTTGTCAATGCCTAAAAAGAGTTGACCGTTTTTCAAATTCATTTTCTTTAGCGGGCGAAATCCTTGTTCACGTATTGAGCTGGCCCGCACGGCAGATTGACAAATTGTCTATCGCAAATTGTCCATTGCAAATTATTTTCAGGCATTAATGAAAACAGCAGGTGATATTTATCCCGTTGGGGAAAGTTGCGGATAAGCATAAAACGTTATTCTAAAACCCCTATTCGAAGTTCGAATAGGGGTTTTCTTTTGGAACGCCACTCATGTGAATAAAGGTTTACAACTTGATGTCCACTGCCATCAACATTTTATCCAAAATTTACGTTATTAGTGGTAATGGATGTTACCGACATATTCAAAGTCCCCGATCAGAAAATGAAAGCCGCTTCTGGACGATTACTAATTTCCGAACCATTTATGCAGGATCAATATTTCAAACGCGCGGTAATATTGCTAACCGAACACAGCGATGCTGGATCATTTGGGCTAATCATTAACAAGCCTATTCCATTGTATCTGAATGACGCCATTGAGAATGCTCCTTCATTCGATTCTAAGCTTGGACTAGGCGGCCCTGTTCAAAAAGAAACGCTGCACTACCTACACCGCCTTGGTAATCTTATTCCAAACTCCATCGAGGTTATGGATGGTGTGTTTTGGGGAGGAGATTTTGAGGTTATTAAATCGCTGATAATCTCTGGAGATTTGCAACCTGGCGATATTCGACTATTTGTTGGTTATGCTGGTTGGGCAGAAGGTCAGTTAAACAGCGAAATGGAAACGAAAAGTTGGATTGTTGCAAAGGCAAGCAAAGACATCCTTTTTAATGCCGAGCCTCAGAAGCTTTGGTCGGCTATTTTAGAAAACATGGGACAACCTTATGCGTATATGGTTAACCTGCCAGAAGACCCAAGACTTAATTGAGTAACCCGTACTTAAGATTGATGTGATTTATCAATTTCTCGGCTCCCCTTTTGTAAAACCGCTTCTTACCCACTGCACCTACCCACTGAATGCCCCGAGATGCGTTTGTTAGAAAGCACTCATCCGCTTCTAAAACATCTTCAAGCGTAACAAGCGTTTCATCGATGGTTAATCCAACTGCCTGCGCCTGATTCAACACAACAGAACGCATAACTCCCGCCACACCACCGTTGGATAAATCTGGTGTAACCAACTGATTCCCTTTGATAAGAAACACATTTGACCCCGTTGCTTCGGCTATAAATCCATCGGAGTCTAGCATGAAACAATCATCCAGTCTATTATCGGCTACGAACATCCCACCAAGCACGTACGGCAACGAATTGCTTGATTTAAACGAACTCTGAGGAGCTGGATTGATGCTGTGTGTGGTACAAACTTCCAAACGCAAGCCATTCTTGTTGAGGATATATTCGGGATTTTCTAGCTCCTGACAAACCATAGACCAACCCAATTGGTTGGTTGATGGTGCATAACGTCCCTCGCCCATTCGGTAACCTTGAAAACGGATACGGGCGTTTGAAACATCGTTCATCAGCGTGAGAGTCAAAGCGTAAAACCGAAACGTTTCCTCGGTAAGGTCTCGATGAATTTGAATTCTAAGAAACTTACAAGCACGCTCTAATCGCTGCCAATGTTCTCTGACAAAAGGAAACTTTCCTCTTGAGATGCGCATCGATTCAAAAAAACCATCTCCGTAACAAAAACCACGGTTAGTTACTTGGAGTAATGGTTCTCCCTCTGGGTAAAGCACACCATTAAATAATTGTTGCCCACTCATTCTAAGTCTTGTATAATATTCAGAATACCACTATTAGAATCAATCAAAATTCTGCGAACACCCACTTTGGATGCTGCGTCAACATCTCGCTGACTATCGCCAATCATTACCGATTTATCCACATCAATATTAAATCGGGCAATGGCTTTTTCCAGCATTAAAGAATCTGGCTTGCGACAAATACACTTGCCTATTTCATTGTGATGCTGGCAATAGTAAATTTCATCAAAATGAATTCCTTTTGTTGCTAGTTCCTCACACATCATTCCGTGTAATTTCTCAACTCGTTTCTGATTAAATAGCCCTTTGGAAATTCCTCCCTGATTAGAGATTACAATCAGCAAATAGCCTTTTTCCTGTGCAAGTTTTAACGCTTGAGAAACATCAGGCAAAACCTCGAAGTCCTCGATAGAAAACGTATAATCTCCACGTTCTCTGTTCAGTACACCATCACGATCGAGAAACAAGGCCTTTTTCATCCAAAGAATCTGTACGTGATTTCTTCGACAAAAAGCATGAAACGGCTTGGCACCATCAGCACAGAAAAAACGAATCCGAAAGCAGCTCCCCAGAAATGGGCATCGTGCGCAATATTATCGTTCGATTTTTTATCCTGATACCATTCCAAAATCAAATACCCGACTCCGAAAATTATGGCAGGTATGGGAATTGGTATGAACATGAGAAACAAATTCATAGTTGGATTAAAGTAAATGGCTGAAAACAGCACCGCAGCCACAGCTCCACTTGCTCCTACAGCGTTGTAATTGAAATTATCCTGATGCCGACCATAGGATGGTAATGTGGCAAAGAGAATTCCGCCCAAATAAAGTGCTCCGTAAATAAACATACCTGCCGAACCACGATAATCTGCAAACGATGATTCTACAATGCCACCAAATAACCATAACACCCACATATTTATTGCCAAGTGCATCCAACCTGAGTGAACAAAGGCATGCGAAACCACCCGATACCATTGGTTTGAATGCTTGACCAAATATGCGTTGAACATGAGTTTGGCCATAAGCTCGCGATTTTGAAAAGCCGCAAACGAAACCAAAGCCGTTATTATAACAAGTGCCAGCGTCATTTAACCATCTGTTTTAATTTCCACTCCGCAATGGCCTTTCTTGCTGCCACTCTACCTTCTTCAACCAACTCGTTTGCTCGATAAAACTCAAGCGTGGTTCCAACCGATCGGGGAATGTTTACCACGATGTCTGGCTTATGAATTTCAATGCTTTGTTCGCACATTCGATCCTGCATAAAATCGTAGCTTTTATTCAGCATACCCAAGTAACTGAGGGTCGATTCCTGCTTAGAATCGGTTTCCTCGATTTTTGTCATGTTTAACCAACCTTTTACGGTATTCACCATTCTGCTGGTGTAAGCCGTAGTTTCTTCATCGGTATGATCGTGGTTCTCGTGATTTCCATCATCAAGCACTATTTCTCTCGAACGCTGGTGATCCGGAGCATTAGCATTTATGTTTACCGCAATTACCAAATCTGTGCGTTTAGGCATAAGCGGCTCCAACGGCAATGGATTTAGCACACCACCATCAACGAGAATACGATCACCCAATTTCGATGGCATCATAAGCGTAGGAACAGATGACGAAGCACGAATTACGTTGTACAAATCGCCATTGCTCATCCAAATTTCCTCTTTGGCCTTAACGTCTGTTGCTACTGCGGTGAAGACAATATCAAAATCTTCAATGCGAATTTCGCCCAAAATGGTTTTGAGATGAGATAAGACTTTTTGCCCTTTCAAAACACCTTTGGTTGACATGGTAAAATCCATCAGACGGAATGTTTCGCGTCTATTAAGCTTAACAATCCAATCTCTAAACACATCTAGCTTGCCTGCACAGTATATTCCGCCAACACAGGCTCCTATGGATGAGCCCGCAATCCTTTCAATCACAAATCCCTCTTCAACAAGAACTTCAATAACACCAATGTGTGCGAGCCCTCTGGCCCCGCCACTTCCCAATGCCAGCGATACTGTTTTGCTATTTTCCATTAGTGTGCAAAATTGCATCTTTTATCCAACCACCCACCATGCTGCTCACTCCGCCTACAAGGCCACCAATAAGGCCAGTAAGTACTATTAATACACTACTAAACTGAGGTAATTTGAACAGCTCTAAGATTCTAACCGTCAGAATAGATTCGCTCTTAATATCTATGTATGCGGAAATGATTATCCATGGAATGGCAATGCCGTAAAATCCAGAAAAGAATGAAGTGTTGTCGCCTTTGCCAAGAATTGCTTCAACGAGAAGTGCAACTACCACGGCCGACCACCAAGGGAAAAATGTTTGAGCAGCGTAGCTCAACCCTATTATTAGAACAACTCGTAGAAAAAGGTTCATTCTGCGGCTGGTTTAAACGTTTGTAATCTCCAACCTTCTTCAATCTCTTCCGAATTCGTTAGAAAATTCAGTTGGTGATATTCACCAGTAGCCCAAGAATTTAACGATGTGGTGTAATGATTACTCCCTGGGTTTCCCGATTGTCCGCCTGGCAATACGCCCCATGCTTTTGGTCCTTTTGGGTTCATTTCCACAATCATTCTCCAAGATGGACCATGTGTAGCTGTGGTAGCATTTGGTGCATTACCACTTCCGCCAACGACTAATTTTTTCGAACTAAAAGCATCTAAACGTGCCAAATGCTTGACGCGCGTTGCTTTGTAAAACCCCCAATGCGGACGATTGTATTCGTATTTGATAATGTCTCCAAACTTCATGGCTGTCCAATAGAAAGAATCGTAAACAATGTCTTTGGCAACTTCAACACTATTATTTGTAGAACGATGATCAAAAGCAATATGATTGGGGTGATTCTCGAGTAAATCAATCGTGACTTTTGCCATGGGATAAACATATCTCTGGTCACGCATATCAATCTTGGCTTTTCCGTCTTTCATCAGTTGCTCCCACGAATAGAGGTAGTACTTATCCTGATCCCAATCAGAACTATTGAACTCGTCCCAAAGGATATTATTCAGCTCATCCCACCAAATTTCAAATACCGTTGGCGCAATCAACTCGCCATTATTGTTGTAATCCCAATCCAATAATTCATTTAAAGCGCGCCTCTCGTTCTCTGGGTATTGAAACTTGTTTGTATCCAGCAATCGGAGCATTAGTGGCAGGGCTTCTGCGGCAAGCAAATTGTAATTACTCAATTGCAAATCCATCATATCTTGAATGGATATTGAACTATCCCTTCGCAGAAAATTATTGATGGTTCTGTTTCTAAATTCCTCAAATACACCTGAGTAATAATATGGATAAGATGCATCTGTAGGTGGCTGATTAGCCGAGCTAACAAAACCGCGTTCAGGATTGAGCATGTGCGGATTATCCATTTGCGGAATGAATTTCTCTTTCAAATGCGATGCATCGCTTCCATCTTGAATAAACTTTCCGTAATCCTTTGGCATTGACTTGAACTTGCCTTGCTGCCAAATAGCAATATTGTTTTTGGTATCGGCATAGACAAAATTCTGCCCTGGGCAGTTATAGTGGGACAAAGCAGCCTCATAATCGCTGAAGTTTCTGGATCGATTCAACTCATAAAACGTGCGCAATTCATTGGATGGGTCATGGGCTAACCAGCGCAATGCGAGATGTTTATTAGCGATTTTGTCAGAATACGCCACCGGACCAAAAACGGTATAAAGTACAGTATCAATCACCGTTTTACCTCCTCTAACTTTTATTTCCTCCAATCGCTTATTGGCCTTCAACGTTTCATTGCCCATTCTGTACGTTCCTTCGGAGAAATCAACGAAATCCATCTCATAATAATCCTTCACATCGCGGCCAGCATTAGTTACGCCCCAAGCAATGCTATCGTTAAACCCAATTGTAATACCTGGGGAGCCAGGGAGTGAAACGCCATAGCAATTGACAGACGGACTTTGCAGCTGAATTTCATACCAAATGGATGGAAGCCCCAAAGCCAAATGCGGGTCATTGCAAAGAATAGCAGAACCGCCTTCTGTTCGACTTCCAGAAACCGCCCAATTATTACTTCCTACAAAATGAGGTTGTATTTCGGGCATGGGCCAATTTCCATCCGTCATTACATCATCCAAATTCAACTGTTCTCCTAGTGCGGTATCTGGTGCAAACTCAGGCACAATCGGATCTGATAGATAATTTTGGTCAGGAAAAAGTTGATTGAATATTTCTGGGCCCAACAGTTTCAACGCCTCAGTATTCGGGCGGTCACGCTCGTTACCATTCAACATTTTAGCCATGTACTTTAGCAACAATGCAGATTTAAGAGCAGTCCATTGTTCTGGCCCATAGTCGAGAAGCTTATACTCTAGCGGAAATGTGGTCTCATTCAAATTGGAGATGTACTGGTTTACACCGTCCGTATATGAACTTACGGCTGCAACGCTTACGCTGTCTTGGCTAATAAGGTCTAGCGCATTTTCAGCTGCCCAAACCATACCAATTCTTCGCTGCTCCAAGTCAAAATCAAGCGCCTTCTCACCAATTATTTCGGACAATCGTCCAGCGGCTGCATGCGTTTGAAACTCCATTTGCCATAACCGATCTTTAGCGGTAAGATAACCCTGAATGAAGTAAAGGTCGTGGTCGTTAGCCGCAAAAACATGTGGAACGCCTCTCTCATCAAAAACAACCTTTGAATCTGAATTTATACCGTTAAGTTGAAACGTGTCGGAAGTGTTCGCGCTAGAAATTTCAGCGTTTTGCCAAATTCCGTGGTATGGTTCAAGAAATTTGACCACGGGCGGCAACATTCCGAGTTTGCTGTTTCCAACAAAGACAATGCTTAGTACCAACACAATTCCAAAAACAGCTTTTATCCACCTCATTTTAGCAATCTCGAAATTATCAATAAACGAGATAGCAAGAAACGGAATGAAAGTTGTAAAATGGCAAATTGAAAATAGACTGTAACCAATAGCATAGGCCGTTCGTAAAGTCTATTCTTTCTAAAGCACCCACCGCCAAAAAATGACGAAATATTTAATCAAGGAATTTATCGCAGGTTGTAGCATCGTGTTGTTTTTGGTTCCCAAAACAGGGGTAAGTCAACCAGTTCCTCCAGCTAATAGCAACATTCCGTTTCTGGTAACTTTTGGGAAAGAAGCTTCTCAAACTTACGGAGACGATGACTACAGTCAGGTGTTTTTCCTTTCCGTTCCGGCCAATGAAACCGATCCATTTTATATTCGAGTTTTTGACCCTGAAGTTGGGGGTCAGCATGACGAAATATACGGTGCAGCTGACACAAAAACCAAGTTTAGCATATACGGTGGCAACGGAGCTTGGACTACACCCGATGCCCAGCTAACGGATCCAACCGGAAATTACAAAGCAGGCACACTGCTTGATTCCCGTACGTTCTCAGAATCTGAAAAATATGATAACGACTGGTACAGTTTCGGGCCACTCGACCCTAAGGAAGGCGAATTCGTTGAAGAATTCAACGGCTATCTTTTTAAGATAGTGGCTGAAGGCACACAGGGCAACGATGGAAATCTTTACAACTACTTCTTTAGCCGTGGCCCAAATGTGAATATCGCAATTGAAGGTGCAAACGCATTTGGGTACGAATGGACTTTTAGAATGCCAGAAGAAAAGAATGCGGTGTGTCATCTCTATCCGTATATTCAGGATGACGTAGTTTCCATTCAGCAATTCAATTTTGATTGGGATGATGATGGAATTATCAAAATCATTTCTTACGAAAAGAAAGGTGAATGGGTAGAAATGAGCAACGAGGCAAACTGGAAAAACAGCACCCATCAAATTCTTCCTACTGAAAGAAACTCATCCCTCGATATCCAATTCGTTAAGACCAAGGAAAAGGCAAAGAACAACAACAATGTGTGTTTTAGCTTCAAAAATCAGTATGGCGAGTTTATGCGCTTCTACACTATTCCAATTGGGGGAGTACAAAAATTCAAATACAGTTTGGGGCTCATCGAAAAACTTCGCGAAGGAGAACGATACAATAAAGACAAGGTTTTCGGCAAATGACCAAGCGCCACTCTTTAAACAATTTTCTTCTGATTATAGCGCTGTTCCTTTTGGGCGCTTTGCCCGTTACCGCGCAAAAGAATTTCACTATTCGGCATTTTGACGAATCAAAAGGGCTAACAAGCAACTTTACAGAAGCTGTGACTCAGTCAATATCAGACGGTCAGCTAATTGTGGCAAACAAAGATGGAATTGATCATTTTGATGGGAGAGTGTTCAAGAAATTGACGCGACAAAACGATACCGTTAGAGTTGACTACGCCACCAGCCTCTACCGTGCTCAGCAAGATATCTGGTTCGGGCTATTTAATGGCAACATTGGTAAATATGAAAACGGGGAAGTACAAGAAATTCGTACTGGAATCAATGGCCAAATCAAACATATTTTCGGTGATAAGAATGAAGACGTTTGGGCTTTTTCTCGTTCTGGGCTGGTCTTTTGGATTACTGGTTTAGATACAGTTCGTTTCAACATGTCCGAACATGACATTCTGATTAACGCTGTTATACCATACAAAAGCAAAGAATTTATAATAGGAAGTAACGATGGCCTCTGGCTCATCCGATTTGATGTTGGAAATGACTTTCAGGTCTTGAAAAAAATTGAAGGGCTACCCGAAACCAAGATTACCGCCCTAAAGTACGATACGGATAAAAACATCATTTGGTTAGGCACAGAAGATGCTGGTATGTACCGCGTTTACTCTCCGTTTTCTGCCGATGAACGAATCGAAAAATTTCTACTCCATTCAGGCAATTCTATTGATAACGTGCAGACCATATTTACCGACCATTTAGGCAGAATATGGCTCGGAACATTTGGCAATGGCCTTACAAGAATCGAGTTTTATGGAGAAAAGAAAGACGAATTTGTAGTCCAAACTTTCGAGGATAATATTGATACCGAATACCTCATTCGAGATATATTTGAAGATGCCGAAAACAATATTTGGGTAGCAACTTTCGGTGGCGGTCTAATTCAAATAGTAGAAAATGTTTTTCATCAGCCATTTAATGAAAACTGGCTTCGAAAACAATCCATTACCCAACTATTCAGAGATTCTAAGGGCAATGTTTGGTTAGGAATTGATAACGGAATATTTAAAACATCTGAGTATTCAAGACAATCAAAATTTGAATACTTCCACGTTGATGGAAACAAAATTTCCGCCATTTCGGAAGACCCTGACGGAAATATTTGGGTTGGCACAACCACCTCTGGGATTTACAAACTCAATAAAGGAAGCAAAGATTTCTTCAGAATCTCGCTCAACAAGGGAAAGTTGGCAGATGCCGTTAACAGTATTACAAATACGGATGATGGATTGTTGGTCTCCACCAAATCTGGACTTTTCCTTCTTTCTCGGAATGGCAAAATTCAGAAGCATTTAAGTACAATTGATGGGCTTCCGCACAATAACATTAGATATTCCTACAAAGATTCAAAAGGAAACCTTTGGCTAGCGCCTCAGGGTAACCGCGTTTCGTTTATGGTTGATGGCCAAATTCGATTTCTTGAAAATAGCAGCAGCCAAAGCATTGTTGACGTTAACCATATTTTGGAAGATAAGCTGGGCCGCCTGTGGTTCGCAACTGCCGGACAAGGAATCTATGTTTTAGACAATGGAAACGCCTTTAACCTCTCTCAGGAGAACGGTCTCCCTTCCAACTACTGCTATCAGATGGTACTAGACAATGATGGTAACGTTTGGGTGAGCCATCAAAAATCCTTGGCGCAAATTTCACCAGATTTGACGGTTTCTAGAATCGTTGGACACCAAGACATCTCTCCTGTTGAGAACACCATGATTACCTTCCTTTTTAAGGATTACGAAGGAAACATTTGGATATCATCAACCCATGGCGTTGTAAAGTTTAATCCCGCCATAGATAAATCAAGTAAATCTATTCCGCAACTTTCTATAAGCGGGATGAAACTATTTGACAAAACCCAGCCACTTTCCGACAATTTAGTTTTGCCCTACAAGAAATATAAAGCAACATTTAATTTTTCTGGAATATCGCTTCGCAACCCAGATAATATCCTATATAAATGGCGTTTAAAAGGCTACACCGACTATTGGTCGGAGCCTATCAGCCAAAGTGATGTGTCCATTCCTCGTCTGGTAGATGGTACTTACATACTTCAAGTGGTCGCTTCAAAAAATGGGGGAGACTGGACTTCCGAACCAGCTGAATACAAATTTTCCATAGAAAAACCGCACTGGAAGGCCTGGTGGTTCTATTTTGTTTTAGTAGTGGGATCCGTAGGAATTGTGTTTTCCTTTGTCCGATACCGAGTATATCGCTTAATGACAGACAAGCAAGAACTTGAAACTATCGTAAGTGAGAGAACCGTAGAAATTCAAAATCAAAAGTCTGAAATTGAGCAAAGTAGAGACGAGATAGCCAAGTACGCCAAAGACATTACAGATTCCATAAGATACGCTAAACGGATACAGAACGCAATTTTTCCTACTATTGAAGACATTCATAAAGTGTTACCAGAATCGTTTGTGTTTTTCAAGTCGAAAGATTTAGTGAGTGGAGATTTTTACTTTGCCGAAAAAGCTGGAGACGAACATATTTTCTGCACGGTTGATTGCACTGGCCATGGTGTACCAGGCGGTTTCATGTCCATTGTAGCAAACAACCTCCTTCAGCAAGCCATTAATCAAGTTGGACTTACCAAGCCATCTGAGATCCTAGAATATTTGAATCAAGGGCTCACAAAAACGCTTCATCAAACGGTTGATGAATCTTCGGTAAAAGACGGTATGGATATTGCCTTGTGCTCTTGGAACAAAAAAACAAAAATACTTCAATTTGCAGGAGCTTACAATCCCCTTTATTTGTTTAGAGAAGGAGAACTCATTGAATATCGTGGAGACCGGTTTCCAATCGGAACTTTTATTGGCGAAGCCCCCAATGAGTTTAAAAACCACAAAATCAACGTACAGAAAGGAGATATGCTCTACATTTTCTCTGATGGGTTTTCAGATCAATTTGGAGGTCCGCTAGGGAAAAAGTTTAAAGTAAGAAGATTTAAGACCATGCTACAAGAAGTCCAAACTTTGCCTGTTGATGAACAATTTCAAAAAATTAAAACAATCTTGTCGAAATGGATGGGAGACCTTGAACAAGTGGATGACATCGTTTTAATGGGAGTAAGAATTAGTTAGCAACAAAAAGATATGATACACGTACAAACCCAACCAACATACTTTTCGATGATAAAGCCTACACTACTTGCACTTCTGCTACTACTTGGAACCGCCCTAAACACTTGGGCGCAAGAGTCAGCTGTTAAGTTGTTTAATAGTGCCATTTCCAAGGCGCAGTCTGGAGATATGGAAAGGGCAATTCAAGACTTTGATAAGTGCCTTGCCATTGATAGCGAAAATGCAAATGCATATTACTGGAGAGGACTCGCAAAGGCAGCTATTAACCAAACAAATGAGGCCATTTCCGATTTTGGATTAGCAACAAAATACGACCCGAATCACGCTGAAGCATTTTTGAGAAGAGGAACTTTGTACAATAACGTGGGAAACCCTCGTGCTGCTCTTGAAAATTTGGAAGCAGCCGTAAACCTTCTTCCAGGAAACACCGATGCACTGCTTAACCGCGGAATTGCCAATGCCAATTTAGGTAATCACGAAGCTGCTATTAAAGACTTTAGTGTTGTACTAGAAAATGACCGTTCTAATGATATTGTATATATAAATCGCGGTATTTCTTACCGAAAACTAGACCAATTGGATAAGGCTGTAGATGATTTTGCTAATGCCATTCGACACAACAAAATGAGTGATGACGGCTACGTAAATCGTGGAATTGTGTATCGAATGAAAGAAGAATTTGAGTTTGCAATTGCCGACTATACACAAGCCATTGTTATCGACCCCAGCAATTCAGATGCCTTTTATAACCGAGGAATTGTTTACGCAAAACGCGATCAGCACCAAGATGCGATTCGAGATTTTTCCAAAGCCATTTCAATCGACCCTGAGGATGCAGATTCTTATATGAACCGGGGAATAGAAAAAGTAATTCTTGGTAAGAAAGATGATGGTTGTTCAGACATTATTAAAGCCGCCAATCTTGGGCTAGTCATTGCCATTTCAGAACGAAACAAGTTTTGTGGATTTTAGAAGCTTGTTAAAACCTCTCCATTCCCAAACCGTAAGGGAAAAATCTTTTGCATCTCAATAAATGCCAACAGCTATTTTAGCGGCAGATGAAAACCTTGCTTCCAATCGGCTACTTCCCTCCTATCAGCTATTTCGCATATCTGCTTCGCGATGAAGTAACCTTTGAACTGAAAGAACATTTTGTAAAGCAATCATTGCGCAACCGCTGCGCTATTTTAGGAGCAAACGGACCTCTAAACCTATTAGTTCCGAGAACAAAATCTAACGTTCGCTTACCAGTAAGTAAGACAACCATTCATGACGAAACCGATTGGAAAACCTTGCATTGGCGAAGTTTAGAAGCAGCTTACCGCCAGTCTCCTTACTTTGAATATTATGAAGATGAGATGCATCCGTTTTTCAAAAAAGAGCACACGCATCATTATTCGTTAGCAATTGAATCAATGCAATTGGTCTGCGAACTCTTGAGCATTGATTTCAAACCTGAATTCACTTCAAACTATAATTCAGAATTTGACGGCCTCGACCTCCGCAAAGCTTGGAACAAGCAAAACTACATAGAACAAAACCCGGCAGCATCTTATCCAAGATACATCCAAGTGTTTAACGATAGGCATGAATTTTCACCAGATCTAAGTATTCTCGATTTGCTTTTTTGTCTTGGGCCGCGAGCAGTCGATTATTTAAAAGAATTGGCGCTTACCAAATGAGCGTATCCATCCCGTTTGTAGATTTCGGTGGAACGGGCGAAACCATTCACCTGGCACACGCCAACGGTTTTCCACCAACCACCTATCAGCAATTGATAAATGAGCTTACACCGCATTTCCACGTGGTGGGAATGCGTGCGCGTCCGTTATGGCCAGACTCGAAGTTTGACGAGTTCAAATCGTGGCGAGAAGCGGCTGATGATTTGATTCAATTCTTGGACGAGCAAAAGCTGAAAAACGTTATTGGCGTTGGCCATTCTTTCGGAGCAATTTGCACCATAATTGCAGCCAATAAACGACCCGACCTTTTCAAAACGTTGATTTTGATAGAACCCGTGATTCTTCCAAAGTGGTTTCTTTTTGTTTCGGCTCTACCTCATTTCATAGTCAAGAAGATTAATCCTGTGGTTAAGAAGACATTAATTCGGACTGGCAAATGGAGCAGCCGCCAATCGGTTTTTGCCCATTTTAGAAACAAGAAGGTGTTTTCGTTACTAACCGATAAAGCGCTTTGGGACTATGTAAATTCAGCTACAACTGAAGCGAGTAATGGCGAAGCATCTCTGAGCTATTCTAAAGATTGGGAAGCACAGGTTTATCTCACCATTTTTAATCCTTGGAATGATTTGAAACGATTGAAAAAACCGTTTCTAGCCATAAAAGGAGAAACCTCCGAAACTATTTTCCCTGCTGTTTGGGAAAAGTGGAAGTCTGTAAACAAAACGGGTGAGCTGATTGAAATGGAAAATTGCGGGCATCTCGTTCCGTTGGAAAAGCCCAAGGAATTGGCTGGCGAGATTTTGAAATATTTAAAGTCCTCAAGCGTACATTAATTAGCACCCCGATGGCGCGCGTTTAGCTTTTCGCGTAACGCGTGCCCTTGCTGAACGCAAATAACACCCCCCAACCTGACAATTATCAGCACCCTCAACCAAGCCAAGCGATAATTCTACTTTTGCCACGTGA
>Ga0316208_1001409_pt1 | contig 22698 bp, 14 predicted proteins | sample 3monopyrite_MG_FD_204944 | JGI IMG/M metagenome (GOLD analysis project Ga0316208, IMG submission 204944) | Microbial mat bacterial communities from mineral coupon in-situ incubated in ocean water Damariscotta River, Maine, United States -... | ecosystem: Environmental > Aquatic > Marine >... | reverse complement strand
CCGGAGTCCTGCCTCAAGTGACTTGAGCTATCAGAAACAGGAGCCGTATACGAGACCCGTACGTACGGTTCTGTGAGAGGGCTGAGTCTCGGCTCGCTACCGGGACTCACCCTACTCGACCATGCGCGGTGAACGGCGACGTTCCCCGAACGTTTGACCCGAAGCCGAAGGCGAAGGCGTTTCTGAACGCAAATCGCACCTTCGCCTGCGGCTTCGGGTCAAACGATCAACGGTGTCAGGATTTAGTCAGTGGAGCGTCCTCGGGCCGTTGCTCTTGATCGATCGCGAATAGCAGTCAGACTGAATACTCGAAACGATCGTCCGCGATCCGGCGAGCGGCCTGTCCAACGGCGAGGTACCACTGTGCTTTCTATCCTTAACAAAGGAACGCGGCTTTGCGACGGTATTTCGCGTCGTGAACTGATGCGAGTTGGCTCGCTGACGCTCGGCGGATTGACCCTTCCGCAGTTGCTTGCCGCGAAGGAGCTCGCACAGCCGGCTCCCATTTCGGACAAAGCGTTCGGACGTGCGAAAAACGTGATCTTCCTCTATCTGGCCGGAGGACCACCTCAGCACGAGACGTTCGATCCAAAACCGAACGCTCCTGACGGCATCCGCGGCCCTTTCAAACCGATCAGCACCAACGTACCTGGAATTCAGTTTTGCGAACTGCTGCCTCGCACGGCGGCGATGAGCGACAAGCTGGCGATCTGCCGATCGATGGCCACGAACGACAACGTGCACTCATCCAGCGGTGCCTGGGTGCTGACCGGTTACAAGTACCGAGGGCCGAACCCTCGAACGATTCAGCCAACCGATTGGCCGTACGTTGGCTCCGTCGTCAAACAACTGAAGCCCAGCGAAAAGCTGCCCGCGCTGACGTCTGTCTGGCTGCCTGATGTCATGCGGCTCAACGAGAACGTCACACCCTCGGGGCAGACAGCGGGCTTCCTCGGTCCACAATGGAATCCGGAAGTGTTCGTGGGCGATCCCGCCGAACCGACGTACGAAATCGAAAGCCTCCGCGAAACAGACATCACCCCGATTCAACTCGGTCGTCGGCAGTCGCTCTTGTCGCAACTCGAAGAGCGTTTTCGACATCTCGACGGCTCCTTCAAAACGTACGGCTCGTTCCAGCAGCAGGCCTTTGATTTGTTGACATCTGGAAAGGCTCGGCAGGCGTTCGACGTTGCGAAGGAACCAGACGCAGTCCGCGATCGCTACGGTCGAAACCGGTGGGGACAAAGCGTTCTTCTGGCACGGCGGCTGGTCGAAGCGGGCGTTCGACTGGTCCACGTTCACTGGCCACGAGAACCTGGCGACAACGCCTCAGACAATCCGCTGTGGGATACTCACGCTCAGAATGCTGACCGGGTTGAAGATGTCCTGTGTCCGATGTTCGACGTCGGCTTCTCGGCCCTGATTGAGGATCTCGACCAACGAGGCCTTCTCGACGAAACGCTTGTCGTCACGATCGGGGAATTCGGCCGAACTCCAAAAATCAACGCGAAAGGCGGTCGCGATCACTGGGGATCAGTCTTCAGTTTCGCGATGGCTGGAGCTGGAATCAGCGGCGGGCAGGTTTACGGCTCAAGCGATAAGAACGGCGGCTATCCAGCCAGCGATCGTGTTCAACCCGGCGATCTGACAGCAACGATGTTTCACCTGCTCGGAGTCCCGCACCAGGGGCACTTCATCGATGCACAAGATCGTCCGCACCGACTGACTGGTGGCGAGCCCCTCTGGAAACTGCTTGGCAGCGAACCAGCAACGACCGAACGAATCGCATCGACAGGCGACATCGCTCGCGTCCCGGCTTTCGATCCAACGCGATACCTCGTCCATACCGGCTTCGCCGAGAAGGAACCGTTAAAGCCAACCACCGAGCCATCAAGACCCAAAGGCTGGCGGGCGAGTCCGTTGAACGCGTTGCATGAAAATGTTTTTGGCGCAACGGTACTCCGAGATCTTGATCAGCAAACCGCCGCACTTGGCTTTAATCTTGCAGATGGTTCGCCGCTCAAAATTGCACAGAACTCAAAAGTGTACATCGCTCAGGAAGTCCGCAGTCCTTATCCGGGCTCATACGTGTTCAGGGCTCGCTTGCGTGCCGAAGCTTCGTCGTCCGAGTTCTTCGCCCACGTTTTCCGCCAGCACTTCACTTGCCGGCTCGTGTTTTTCCAGTTCAACGCTCAAACAAAGCACGTCAACGAATCTCGGATACTTGCTTCGACGGACATCGAGTTGAAGCTTCACGAAAGTGGCTCGGACGAGTGGCAGACCGCGGAGCTTCCAAAGACCTTCGTGAATCCGAATCCCGGCTCCAACTTTTCATTCGGTGCCGGTATGGGCGTCTCGATTCAGCTCGTCAAATCGAGCGGCGGGACACTGAAAGTTGCCGCGACCGACCGAGCATTCGTCCGAGTCGTGGACGTTGAACTCGATTTCCTTGGCAAGGCAGTCAACGACAAAGTCAAAGCCTGACGTCGTTCCCACGTGTTTCAGCTACTGCGGATTCGATTTTGCAATCTGCTTCAAGGTAGCAAGCAGCCGGCGCGGGTCGTCGGACGAGAGCGAAACAGGCTTGTGCACAAGCAGCCTTTGAGTCTCGTCTCGCTCTCCCTTTGTGCCGTTGAGGTGAAGTCCTTTGCCAGTCGCTCGGACTCGTTTGACCGGGCCATCTCCATCTTTGAGCCACCTCGGCCAGAGACGAATAACATCAACACCGGCTTTGGCAAAATCTTCGACGGACTCGACGGACGGAATCAGTCCCAGTTGCCGAGCTTTCGGGAGCAGCTTCCGAAAGCGTTCGGCCTGGGCGATGCTGCGGACGCCGACGATCGTCCGTGACGGATCCCCATACTTGCGAATGATGCCGACGACTTTTCGGTCATATTCTTCGCCCTGTTCTTTCAGATCGAGCAGCAGATCTATCTTGCCTTTGCATTCGCGAGCCGACTCAATCAGCGATGGAATCCGTTCGTTCTTAAACTTTGCGTCAAACCACGAACCGGCGTCGAGCTGCTGCAGTTCTGCCAGCGTTAAAGCTGCTGCCGGTCCTTTGCCATTTGTTGTGCGATCAAGAGTGGCGTCATGCAGAATGAACAACTGACCGTCGCGGCTCGTGCGAACATCGACTTCGACTGCCGTTGCCCCGACTTTAATCGCACGTCGAATCGCCGAAAGTGTGCACTCAGGCCGCTCAGTGCTGGCTCCTCGGTGGGCGATGATTTGCGTCACGCCGGTGGCGGCTTGCTTGATCTCCGCGTCGGCTGCGAATGCCGTTTCGTGGGCCGGGAGACACAGCCCAAGTAAAAGCAGTCCCGGAATTACACGGAGAAGTAATTTCATCGGTTCACCTGAGGTTGCAGTGTGGACTTTGGAACCGGACGCTTGAGCGAGGGTTATTCGTCTTACTGATCGTATTTGCGGAGACGAGCGTCACTGTTGAGAAGATCCACCAGATCGTCAACATCCAGACCCTTTGTGTCAGCACGCTGGCGGTCCGGATTGAGGTCGTTTTCGGTGAGTGAGTGTCGGCTCAATTTTTCGTCACGCCTGTTGAGCACGTCCAGAACATTCCTGGCCAACTGACGTCCTGCCGGTTCACCAAGCAAGCCGCCGATGTGCAGGTCGCCGTAGGATCGTTCTTCAACGACTGTCGAATATCGCGACTCGTCTGCTGATAGCAGGTTGCCAAAACTGAAAACGATCAACAGCGACAGCCAACGTTCACGCATTACGAGAGTCCTTGCCGGTGCAGTTTTTCGTCGAGGTTAAGGTTTCCAATGGCGTGAAGGTAGGCTTCGAATAAACGGCCTCGCCACCCTGAATTCAAAGATGATGATGTAGATCATTGTTCAGAGTTCGTTTTCATGAGTTCGAGCGATCCTAAGCGTGTCGGCCATTCATTGTCAGACCGGCGCGAAGGCGGCGATAACGAAGCCGGCCACGATGACCAGCCAGATGATTCCCAGGGCGTGCCAGAACCACGCGCAGAACGTGACGCCCCAGGAATACTCGTGGTCGTAGCGGTTCGCGAGACCCTGCAGGAATACGAACGCGACGAAGAGCAACGCGACGATAAAATGGACTCCGTGCATGAGAGCAAACGCGAATGCTCCATCGCGGAGTCCAATTTCCAGGGCGGCTTTCTGCTGAGGAAGCAGACAGGAAAGCCCTTGCGTCTGAAAGATGACAAAGGCGACGCCAACGACAAGAGCCTGAAGCATTCGCCTTCGAAACAGGCGTTGCCGTTCGCAACGGACGTGATAGCTGGCGGTCTGCAGACTCACGCTGCCAAGTATCAACAGCACGGTGCTGACCGCAAACGCGGGTGGAAAGAGAAAGCGACCTTCCGTCGGAACGAAGCAACTGGCTCGGATCATCAGCCACGCACCGCCAATCGACACGCTCAACGTCGCCACAGATAGAAGGAAGAAGGTCAAAGCGAGATTGCTTCGTCTCTGCAGAAATCGGTTCAACGTTTTCTCGGACACGGACGTCCACATGGTCAATTCTCGAAATCGTGAAAGTCTTTCTGACTTCGACCGCAGGATTCGAAGTTTCGTCACCTGGCTTCTATTTCGGAAGTGTGCGAGACCGGCTCCCGGTCGCTTGCGGGGATTGTCGATCGACCGATAAAGTCACGCACGCGTTGCCTCGCTTGCCGGGTCTCCCGAAAATGCTGTAACGCGGCAGCGTTCTGCGGAATCAGCCTTCGTGCTGCGTTGCGCAGTCAATGCAGTTCTTCGAATTCAAATTTTCCACCTCGGGCTGGTCCGGGAGCGACCTCCACTCTACTGGCCCGTTTATATTCAGTGATGTCGACTCGTAAGTTTTTGCTCGGCCATCGCTGTTCTGACCTTTTGGTTTCGACTGCGAATTCGTAGCCCTTCCAACTCACCCTGCCCACCTCTCAATCAAGAAGAAGCAGATGATGATTAACTTCAGAGATTCTTCCGCCACTGCGATCTTCCGTACCGTTCGACGTTGTTTTCTACCCTGCACATTTTTGGCCGTAGTCGGTATTTCGGGACTGGTCGGCGCGGCGGATGAAGTGCCGCTCGGGCTGAAACCCGTGCCTGTTCCAAAAGACAATCCTCAGACCGCTGAGAAAATCGAACTCGGCAAGCAACTGTATTTCGACAAACGTCTGTCGAAAGACAACACGGTTTCGTGTGCAAGCTGCCACGCTCCGGAAAAGGGATTCAGCAACGGCGAGCGATTTGCGACCGGAGTCGGCGGTGCGAAAGGTGGCCGAAGTGCACCGAGTGTGATCAACGCCGCTTATTACCGACAGCAATTCTGGGATGGCCGAGCAGCTTCGCTGGAAGAGCAGGCTTTGGGCCCGATCGCGAATCCAATCGAAATGGCACTGTCGATCGAAGACGCTGTCGGACGGCTGAACAAGATCGCTGGTTACAAGTCGCAGTTCCAGAAGGTCTTTGGCACGGATGCAAACTCCGCTGGGATTGCTAAGGCAATCGCTGCTTATGAGCGAACTGTTTTGTCAGGAAACGCTCCGTTCGACAAGTACAAAAACGGCGACAAGTCAGCTCTCTCAAAAGCTGCTGAACGAGGCCGCAAGCTGTTCTTCGGGAAAGCAAACTGTGCGGCGTGTCACGCGGGTTCGAACTTCTCGGACAACTCGTACCACAACATCGGCATCGGCATGGATGCGAAGGAGCCGGACAAAGGCCGAGTGGCGGTCAGCAAGCTTGGTGGCGACACGGGCGCATTCAAGACTCCGACGTTGCGCGAGATTGCTCGCTCCGCGCCGTACATGCACGATGGCAGCCTGAAGACTCTGGAAGAAGTCGTCGAGCATTACGCCAAGGGTGGAATCGCCAACGAATGGCTCGACGAGGAAATGTTCAAACTGCGTCTGAACGATCAGGACAAGGCAGACCTGGTGACGTTTATGAAGGAAGGCCTGGCCAGCCCCGACTATCCAAATCACAAGGCTCCCAAGCTGCCAGAGTGATTGCGAAACGCGGCCGCTTGAAACGAATTGAAACGGTAGAGTGGGCACTGCCCACCACATCCAGAATCTGGTGGGCAGTGCCCACCCTACTCTCTCCCCCTACAGAAAGAATTCTCCATGCTTAAGAATCGTATTGCCGCCCTGTTCGGCAGCCTCGCGATCGTTGCTGCAATGAGTGTCTCGGCTCAGGCTGCTGGTCCGGAATCGAAAGTTGTCGCCGACGGACTCGACAATCCATCGGGTGTCGCCGTTCAACCGGGAACCGGTCACGTCTTTATCGCCAGCCACACCGGCATCCACCGCCTTGATCCAAAGTCAGGCAAGCTGACGCCAGAAGTAACTGGCTACCCGGATCCGACTGACATTTACGGGAAAGGTCCGAAGTATGCAATCGGGCCATTGGGGCTGTCGTTCCTCGATCAGAACACCCTGGTCGTCGGTGGCGGAAGCCGCAAAGACGGCGAAGAACTGGTTCGAATCTTTAAGGTTGGCGACGAAGCTCCAGCGGCGCCGCAAATGGATAGCAAAGCTGCCAAGACGCTCGGCCCGATCCCGATGAGCGATCAGACGATCAAAGGCGAAGGCAACTTCTACGGTGTCGTCGCGACTCCGACCGGCATCTACGTCACGTGCAACGGCGACGACACCAAAGGCTGGGTGGCCAAGGCCGGCGTGAAGGAAGGCAAAGTTGGGAAGCTCAAGCTGACGATTGCCACGAAGGAAGCCACCGAAGTCGACGCTCCTGGCCCGATCACCACGACGAAATCCGGCAAGGGAGTCATGGTCGGTCAGATCGGCGAAGTTTCTGTTGCTGGCGACAGCCTTGTCACGATCTACTCAGCCCGTGGCAAGATGCAGAGGAACCTGACGACAGGCCTGAATGACATCGCAGGCCTTGCGTGGAGCCCTTCCGGCAAACTGTTCGCCACGGATTTCTCATGGGTCGATGCCACAGCGGGTGGTCTGTTCTCAGTGTCGCTCGGCAAGAAGGAAGCCACCGAAGCGAAGACAAAGAAACTGCTGTCGCTCGACAAGCCAACGGGCATTGCTTTCGATGCTGACGGAAACGCTTACGTCGCCGTCTTCGGAACTGCCGCAGAAGGCAGCGACAAGCCGGCCGGTCAGATTCTGAAAATCACTGGCCTCAAATAGGCTATCGGCCGAACGATATCAGTTGACGATGCGAAGCACGGGCCCGCTCTGAGTTACTCAGGGCGGGCTCTTTTCGTATTTCGAGGCAATTATTCAGCCGCACGAGTCAAACCGGGAACTTTCACGTTTTCCGTGCATCCATAATCCCTGCCCGAGTACGTTCACCATTCTGTGGCACGCGACGGTGGCCCGCGACGGTGGCAAACGAGGCAAGATGCGAAATGAGAATTCTCTGCTAATTTCAGTCAGCGCTGTTGAGTCAACCATTGTCAGGTTGAACATCCCGGCTGATTACGGTGAGATGGTTGTGAAGGCCGTGGGCAACCAACGGCCAATTTATATTTATTCGGGATATTGATCATGCTGTCCGCATTCTGGTGGAAGAAAACCGGCTCTGTTCGTCACCGCTCAAGTCGACGGACCCCGCTCTCCGCCAATCGGGCGGCGGTCTCAACGGCGTCGCGATGCTCGGTGGCTGAAAAACTGGAAGACAGGACTTTACTTACAGTCAGCGCTCTGTTCTTCGGTGGCGAACTCAGCGTCTTCGCCACAGGAAACGACAGCATTACGGTTCGGACGGATCCGGCGAATTTCTCGTTCGTCCAGGTTCTGGGTAATGGTGTTCCGGTTTCTTCCGTCGGGTCACTGCTGACCAGCCAGATTTCTCGGCTTGTGATTGACGCGGGTTCTGGTGACAACGTTGTCAATCTGTCAGGCGTGAACTCGGCGTTCTTCTCGTCCCTCACTGGCGTGACAGTCGACGGCGGAGACGGTGACGACACGATTATCGGCACGGCGGACCTCAACGACACGCTGCGCGGCAACGACGGCAACGACACTATCACCGCGGGAACCGGTAACAACCGAGTCGATGGCGGCGACGGCAACGACGTGATCGATGGCGGCCTGGGTAACGACACGCTGAACGGTGGCAACGGAAATGACAACATTCTCCGAGGCAGCGGCAACGACCGAATCGATGGCGGCGACGGCTTCGACACACTTTTTGGCGGCGACGGCAATGACACCATCACCGGCGGCGACGGTGCGGACCTGATCGAAGGGGACGCGACAGGATTCACCGACACGGGCAATGACTCGCTGAACGGTGGATCGGGCGAAGACACCATTTTCGGACAAGGCGGAAACGACACGATCAACGGCGAGGCGAACAGTGACGTGTTGATTGGCGGCGACGGAGACGATGTCATTATCGGCGGTGGCGATCACGACCTCATTCAGGGCGACGCTGGCAACGACACGCTCACTGGTCAGAGCGGGAAAGACACGCTCGAAGGCGGAGACGGTAACGACAATCTGAACGGCGGAACGAACGATGATGTCCTCCGTGGCGACGATGCTTTCGGACTGACATCCGGAAACGACACGCTGAACGGTGGCGCCGATGAAGACTCCATCTTCGGAGGGCTCGGTAACGACAACATCATCGGTGGCGGCGGCAACGACTTTATCGAGGGCGACGCCGGCCAGGACACCATCAACGGCCAGTCAGGGGCGGACACCATCTACGGAGGTGCCGACGACGATTCACTGCTGGGTGACACCGGCAACGACCTGATCAACGGAGACGATTCACTCGGCCTTGCGTCGGGCAACGACTTCATCAACGGCGGCGGCGACAACGACACGCTGAATGGTGGCAACGGCGACGACAACATTCTGGGCGGATCAGGTGTCGACAATCTGAATGGCGACGCTGGGGCGGACACGCTCGACGGCCAGGGAGGCTCCGACATCATTGATGGTGGCAGTGGCGACGACTTAATCGTCCGTCGCCTCAGCGGAGCGTCCGACACCGTCGCGGGCGGCTTCGGCGGCGACGTGCTCGAACTCCGCGGCGAATCCAGCAACGACACCGTAGTGGTCGGACAAAGCGGAAGTCAGCTAACGGTGACCGAAGGCGGCGGAACGGTGCTCGTCGAAAATGACATCGAACGAGTCGTCATCAACGGCTCCAACGGCAACGACACGTTGACGGTCGGCAACGTCGACTCGGTCGTTCCAATGGTTCTTGAAATCAACGGTGAAGCCGGAACGGATATTCTCTCGGCAAGCGGAGCACTTCTCGGCAGCGTCTTCCTGATCATGGATGGAGGCATCGGCGACGACATTATCACAGGCAGTGCAGGCGGAGACACGCTCCGCGGCGGCGACGGCGATGACATGATCAATGGTGGACTGGGTGACGATCGAATCGATACCGGAAACGGCAACGATATTGTCATGGGAGGCTCTGGTGATGACACAATCGACGGTGGATTTGGTAACGACACACTTCACGGTGGCACCGGAGACGACTCTCTGACGGGAGGTTTCGGCAATGACCAACTCGTTGGGAGCAGCGGCAATGATGTCCTGCGTGGCGGATTCGGCGACGACTTCCTCAACGGCAACAGCGGTTCCGATTCGTTGCACGGCGACGCCGGAGATGACTCCCTGCTCGGCGGTTCCGGAAACGACTCCATCTCAGGAGGAACCGGCAACGACAGAGCTCGAGGTCAGAGCGGTCAGGACTCAATCAAAGGCGGGGACGGTGACGACAACATTTCAGGCGGCGCCGGATATGATGTCATTCGCGGCGGGGACGGCGACGATGCAGTCACGGGTGGGGCAGGGAACGACCTCATCAACGGCGACGACGGAGATGACACGCTGAATGGAAACAGTGGGAGCGATGTTATTCTGATGGGCGATGGCGACGATCGCGCACTTGGTGGCTCGGGGGCGGATTCCATCGTCGGCGGAGACGGTGACGACACGCTTAATGGGCAGGGAGGTGCCGACGTGCTGGCCGGTAGCCAGGGGACAAACTCGTTCTCTGACCTGACCGAAGTGAATGAGAGTCTGACGATTAGTCTGGCCGTTCTCGATGCTCTGAATATTTGAAACGGCCACTGTGGAACTTGCGGGCTGGTTGCTGTTTGTTGTCGTTTTATTCTACGCCGGGCCAGCTCTGGTGCTGATGCCGCGTCGGACGCTTCGACGATTCGCTCAACGATCGAATGAACCAACGGAGTGGCCACTGGTTTCGGTCGTGATCGCGGCTCGCGACGAAGAGCAGCGCATCGGCGATACGCTGACGGGGCTGCTGGCTTCCGACTATCCGCGGCTTGAAGTCGTCCTCGCAAACGATCGCTCGACCGATCGCACCGCCGAGATCGCTGCATCCATCGCGACCAATGATGAACGACTTCGGATTGTCACGATCGACCGGGTGCCAGACGGTTGGCTTGGTAAAACAAACGCAATGACAAAAGCTGCTGACATTGCCACCGGCGAGTTTCTGCTGTTCACTGATGGCGACATCCAGTTCTCATCGGACGCGATTCGCCTCGCGATGCGTTACACGCTCGATCGAAAGCTGGATCACTTCTGCCTGTTTCCCTCGATGGAAACTGAAGGCTGGTCAGAGTGTGTGCTGGTATCGTTCTTTGCGATGCTATTTGCTTTTGGGACTCAGCCGTGGCTACGGTCGCTCCGTTTCCCAAGCGCGTACTACGGCATCGGCGCGTTCAACATGGTGCGGCGTTCAACCTATGACGCGGTGGGAGGCCATCACGCGATTCGACTCGACATTCTCGACGATGTGAAACTTGGCAAACTCTTATTCAAGCAGGAAGCCTCTGCTGACTACCTCGTTGCCGAGGACACCGTCCGAGTTCGCTGGCAATCCTCGACCTGGGGAGTCATCCGCGGACTGGAGAAAAACGCTTTTGCATCGATGAGTTACTCGTTGATAAAAATGATCGGGTTTTCGACATTCTTCGCGCTGGTGTTCTTCGTTCCGCTCGTCGCCGCACTTCTCCTACCATCTGAATCAGCGACAGGATTTCTTGCCGCACTGGTCCTGCTGCACATCACGTTCGGCCGACTGTCCGTCGCCTTCGGCGGCTCACTGAGTGTGATGCCCGGACTCTTGTTCGGAGCCGCTGGCGTCCTGTTTGCATTCTGGCGTTCAGCAGTCCTGACGTTGCGTCACGGAGGCGTCACGTGGCGTGAGACGTTCTACTCGCTGAAAGACCTTCGCGCTGGCGAGTATCGATAGCCACCTTCGTAGATCAGGCTCCGCCTGACGAAGTTCGGCGCGGTTGTTGCGACTGTAAGATCGCTCCCTCTCCCCCAGAATCAGGCGGTGAAGACAAATGACGGTCAGCTCTGGGGGAGAGGGGACTTCCGTCCGGCAAATTGAGTGCCGAACAACATTGGGGGATCCGCCTGACGAAGAGCTGCCCTCGTCAGCCACTGCAATTTCCTTCTGGCACCCATCACAAACAATCGAAGCCTGCCGAGGTTGGCAGGCTTCGATCAGCTCCGGACTCCGTCAGGCACAGCCTGACCTACTCAAGACTCAAATCAGACTTCGAGTAAATCCCATTCGGCGTAGACATCGTCGACGGCCTCAAAGTCATCGTCATCAGCATCCGCGACAACAGTCACCTGGAACGTCGTCGATGTTTCTTCGAAGCCGTCTGAGGCGGTGACTCGAATCTGAACATCGCCGACATAGCCTTCAGCCGTTGTGATGATGAGCACGCCGTCTTCGATCGAAGCCGAAACCGGAACCGCCTGCGGATCAGTCAGCAAAGAAGGATCGTCGTAAACTTCGCTGTCCAAACTGGCAATCAATGGACTGGCATCGAAGCTGTCGTTCCACTGGCGAAGTTCGCCGTTTGGCAACAGGTAGAACCACTGATTATCGGCGTCGCGAATCCAGCGTTCGTTCTGGCCGAGGTAGTTATCGTAGTAGTTTCCGCCCGACCAGAATCCGTGCTCGCTGTCGAGTACCGACAGTTCGTCACCAACCACTTCGACTTCGTAGTCGATCGACTGCCCATCAGCGTCGACAACCGGCAAGGCAACTTGCAACGGCATTCCTGTCGTTGCGATTTGATCGGCGATGCTCAGTTCCGGTGCGGTGTTGGTCACTTCGAGGTTGAACGACGTGCTGGCTGACTCTTCGCCGTCCGAGACGGTGACTTCGATTTCAACCGTTCCCGTTTCATTTCCTGAAGTGATTACAAGCTGGCCATCAACGACTTCCGTCGAAATTTCCGGAGCGACACTGGTCAGCAGAATCTGAGGATCGTTGTAAACGTCGACTGAGAACGCAGCGAGTTGTGTACTGTTTTCGAAGCTGCCTCCCCACTCGTTCAGCGATCCATCCGGCAGCAGGAAATACCAGCCGTTGTCTCCCTGCAGCCACTTTTCATTCTGGTCGCCCCAGTTAACTGCGTAGTCGTCGACGCCGTTGATCGTGTGCAGATTGTGGTCTGCCATGATCTGACCGGACGACGATACGGAAACCTGAACGTCAAATTCGAGGGAATCGCCATCAGCATCGCTCGCTCCGAGATCAACGATAAGCTGCCCTGCCCCGACAAGCACAGCCTGGTCATCAATCTCTGAAATGATCGGCGCTGAATTTTCCTCGACGACTTCCTCAATCAGATTTGCGGGGTCGCCGAGAAAGCTCAGCAGTTGCTCGTCCGTTGCATCGTTAAGCAGGTCCACTCCATCCAGAGATTCCGGTACGTTCAGGCTGACATAGCGAGCGTAGTCAAATCCAGCTTCGAGATCCGGATTGAATGCCTGCCCCGGAGTCGGGTCGAAACCGTCCGGCGTCAGTGCGTTGCTGTTCTGGTAGAACGGATCGAAGTCGTTGGCCTTTTCCCAGTCGGTGTACGTGACCATTCCGACCTGCAAAGTCTCCGGCATGTCGGGGCGACTGAACCGTCGATGAACCTGCCACTCTTCACCGGGCAGCCGATAGAGAGTGAACACGTCGGTGCCGATCCGTGCGATCTGAATCTCGGCGACGCTGGCATCCTGGCCGAGTCCCGTCAGCTCAAGGTCTGACGAACTGTTTCGAGTCGTCTTCACTTCGAGCGAGAACTGATTCTCACCGTTGGCGTAAGCCTCGTTGCCATAGCCAAGCGAGAGGAACACAAAGTTTTCGCCATTGTTTGTTCCGTCGTCTGCCATCGATCCGGGCGCCCACTCGTTCGGAGCGTCGGTGATGTCACGAGGTGTGCGGATCATGACTCCGCCCAGCGAGAAGTCTCCATCACCCGGCACACTGTCAGCATCGCTGCCGCCGACGTGGTCCCGATCGTTGATGTTAACTCGCGTTGTGAAGGCGAAGTCACCGGACACCGTTTTGTAAGCAAGCGGGCCGCGATAATTTTCGAACCAGACCGTCGTGTGAGGCACCATCGTCAGGTGCCCTTCCTGAGTCTGATCCACGTCGAAGGTTTGAAGCTGGTCAGCATTCCAACCTTCCGTCTCGTTCAGGCGAAGCCAGTCGGCAATCGACGCCGCATCGTTGAATTCGTCACTAAGGCCAGGAATCGGCACGGCCGTTGGCTGCACTTCCCCACCGCCTTCGCCGCCAGTCTCACCGCCATCAATGAGGTTCGTATTTTCCCCGAGGAAGCTGAGCAGTTCGGCATCGGACACTGCGTTCGGATCAGTCAGGTCGGCTCCGGCAAGGGCTTCCGGCACGTCGGGTAGAGCATAGCGGGCGTACTCAAAACCGGCTGTCAGGTCTGGATTGAACGCTTCGCCGGGAGTCGGGTCGCCAGGCAATCCCGGAACGAGCACGGTGCTGTTCTGAGTGAACGGGTCGAAATCGCTAACCTTCTCCCAGTCGGAATAAGTAACGAGTCCGACCTGCATCGTCTCGGGCATGTCGGGACGCGAGAACCGACGATGAACCTGCCATTCCTGCCCCGGCAACTGGTACATCGCGATGACGGAGTTGCCGATTCGGGAAAGCTGGACGTTGACGACGCCGGTGTCCGAGCCAAGCGGAGTCACTTCGAGCTGCGAGTCGCTGTTGCGGGTTGTCTTAACTTCCATAGCGAACTCGTCGGGGTTGCCCGCTCCGTAACCAGCCGAGAGGAAGATATAGTTCTCGCCGTCGTTCGTTCCGTCGTCGGCCATGCTGCCCGGAGCCCACTCGGTCAGCGCGTCGGTGAAGTCTCGCGGCGTGCGGATCATCGCCCCCGCCAGCGAGTAATCTGCATCACCCGGCACGTCATTGGCATCGCTCCCGCCGATGTCGTCCCGGTCCGTAATGTGAACCTGCGTCGTAAATGAAAAGTCACCGGTCACGAGTTGAAAAGCCATCGGTCCGCGGTAGTTCTGATACCAGCCCGTCGTGTGTGGCTCCTGCACCATTCGCCCCGCCTGTGTCGCGTCAATGTCGTACACGTTGAGCTGATCGGCATTCCAGCCCTCGATGTCATTAACTCGTTGCCACTGATCCGTCGTCGAAGCGTCGTCAAACTCGTCGCTCAGGCCAGCGATCGGAGTTGCCGCCAGAAGCTGCCGAGTCTCCAGCGATTCGGTCGCCGAAGTGACGAACGGCTGGCTGTTTCTTTTTCGACGGCTTGCAGAACGAGTTTTGCGAATGTGATTCCAGGGACGAAGCATGAGGGCACCTCAACAGTCAGAGTGATTCTGATGCCCAGGTTCACCAAACCCGCCCGGGCGTTCTGCAGAGGAACTCGCTGTCGACGACCGCAGCCCGACAGACTTTTCGAAAGTTTGTCGAAAGACGGCTATTCGCCGGCCACGACCGTAGGGTGGTTGCTTGCAACCACAAACATTCACAGTGCATTGAGAAGGTGGTTGCGAGCAACCACCCTACTGACTACTGACTACTGACTACTGACTACTGACTACTGACCGTGCGGCATGACGCGACGACGGTGAAACGCGAAGTTACGATCTCAGACAGGCAGAACATTCGCGGAAGCGGAGAAACGACCGATGAGCCAGCAACCTCAGCCGTCACCAGAGCACGAGTCATCGGACGAGTCGCAGAACTCGAACGACGCAGCGGCGTTACCGAACCGAAGAGCTCCACGGTGGCTGGTGTTTCTCAAACCGAAAGTCGGCATCCCGCTGGCGATTTTTCTCGTGCTGGTATCAATCCCGCTTGCGTACCGAAGCTGGCGAATCTCAAGCCTGCCGCCAATTGATGAACCGTTTGACGTTAAGGCCTTTCTTGCCGAGACAGTCACCGACGAAGAGAACGCCTTTGTCGAGTATCGACGGGCATTCGCAATGCTCGTCGATTACTCCGGACCATCCAACGTCTGGGATTCCTACCACGAAAGAATGGAAGGGCGGTGGGATGATGTGCCAAGTGACTTTGAACCATGGTTCAAAGCAAACAAATCGACGCTGGAAATTTGGCTCGAAGGTACAACAAAGCCGAAAGGTTGCTTCACTCCTCGGCGAAAATTCACCGTCGTTCCGCCCGACTATCCATCTGACGCCAGGACGCTGGCACGGCTGGCTGTCCTGAAAGCTGGGAAATTGACGCATGACGGAACCGTAAAAGAGTCGTGGGAACTTCTGCATGGCGCATTTCGCTTTAGTCTTCACGTTGGCCAGAGTGACACCCTGATTGAACGACTGACCGGCGCGGGCATACAGCCAATGTTTGACCTGAAATCCTCAGCATCACGTCCGCTCAGCGGTGTTGAGCTCGAGAAGACTTTCACTCCAGTACCGGCGATTGACCTGCTTGCTGGCTTTCCTCCGCTGAAACTAACCATCGCAGCGAGAGACCATGAGTTTTTGCGCCACTCTGCAATACTTGCGGTGCTGGCGATTGAGCGGTTCGTTCGTCGGAACGGTCGTTTTCCGGCTTCTCTTGAAGAGTGTTCTCAGATAGTCGATTCGGAGCGATTCTCTGATCCATATCAGACTGCAAATCGACCATTGATTTTCAGAGCCAACGCTGACTATGCCGTTGTTTATAGTCTGGGAACAGATGGCGTTGACGATGCGTATCCGGTTGAGCCACCCGACGGGAATCAGCAGTCGTCCGTTACACGGTTGAGTCACTTAGGTCAAACTTTTGAAGGCTATCGAATTCCGCTTTGGCGGCCTGAGTCGGACGCAGACGTTGATGAGGATGATTCTGTCGTGTCGGACAATGTTCAAGACTGAAGTCGAAGCACTACACTCCCGGTTCGATCTTGGATTAAGAAGCAAGAACCTTCGCCTGTTCGAAAAGAAAGTGTGCCACTGGCTCCGCCAGTGCCTTCCGGGAAGTTATTCGGGACGCAGTCCTAAGTAAGTTCAGCACTGGCAAAGCCAGTGGCACACCGAGTATCAAATTATTCGAGTTTCGATTGGCATCTAATCAGACCATTCATCAGGGAGTTGACCATGCGCGCGACCAGTTCACTTTCTCGTCGTCAGTTCGTGCAGTTGGCTGCGGCCGCTGCTGTTTCCAGTCCGCTTTTTGCTCGCGGTGCCGAGAGTTCCGACGGGTATCTCAACGGGCGGCTTTATAAGACGCTGAAGATTGGGATGGTTCGAGCTGGCAAGTCGCTGGAAAAAAAGTTTGCGATTGCCAAAGAGGCTGGCTTCGACGGAATCGAGTTAAATTGTCCGGGCATCGACGTCGAAGAAGTTCGAGCAGCAATCAAAGCGACGGGACTTCCCGTTGATGGCTCGGTCAATGCCGGGCACTGGGGAGTTCGGCACACCGACGCGGATCCGGAAACACGGGCGAAGGCTCTGGAAAGCCTGAAGGAAGCTCTGCGGCAAACGCACGCGGTCGGAGGTAACTCGGTCCTGCTGGTTGTCGGCCGCGGGGGCAAAGGCGGCGATGGCCCGGAAGACGAAATCTGGAAACGGTCGGTCGACAACATTTCGCAGGCCTTGCCGCTCGCTTCAGAACTCGGCATCCACATTGCGATCGAGAATGTCTGGAACAAGTTCTGTTACGACCACGAAGGCGATCACAATCAGACGGCTGACAAGTTTGTGAAGTACGTCGACGAGTTCCATTCTCCGTGGGTCGGCATGCAGTTCGACATTGGCAACCACTGGAAGTACGGCAGCATGGGCGATTGGATTCGTCAGCTCGATAAGCGAGTCGTGAAGCTCGACCTGAAAGGCTTCTCACGCGAGATGGACAAGTTCACCAAGATCGGCGAAGGCGACCTCGACTGGGCCGATGTCCGAAAAGCTCTGGCCGAAATCCAGTACACGGGCTGGGCAGCAGCCGAAGTCGGCGGCGGCGATCTTGAGCGGCTCAAAGAAGTGTCGGCCAACATGGACCGAGTCTTCGGCTTGACGCCCAAGGCCTGACGATTTCTGTTCCAGCTTCAAACTTCATTGGTGCCTTGTGTGCCACTGGCTTTGCCAGTGCCTGTTCGAATTGTCGGCGACACGTGTATTCGCACTGGCAGAGCCAGTGGCACACGGAAATCAGTAGCGGCTTTGAGTTCTAAAGTCTGAGGAACGTTCTGTGTCTCGACGCGGCAAGCTTGTCACATTTGTGTTTGCAGTATCGATCGCCACGCTTGGACTCAGGCCCGCGCTGGCAGACAAACCCGAACTGTATTTCCCGACAGCCAAGGTCTGGGAGAAGGTTGATCCGGCTTCCGTCGGATGGAATGCGGATGCTCTTGATCAGGCTGTCGACTTCGCGATGTCTCGCAAATCGTCAGGCGTCGTCATCCTTCATCGCGGGCGGATCCTGTCAGAAAAATATGCGCCGGTTGAAAAACCGTCACTTGCTTATCGAGGAATGATTCACGGAGAGGACTCGCAAAGCCGCGTCGTCGAGGATGTCGCTTCGGTACAGAAAAGCGTTGCGAGTCTGCTGGTCGGAATCGCTCAGGAAATGAAACTACTCAAAGTTTCCGATCCCGTGCATGACCATCTGGGGGTAGGCTGGTCCAACGCGACCGCCGAGCAGGAAAGCCGCATTACGATTCGGCATCTGATCACCATGAGTAGCGGCCTGACAGATCGACTTCAGTATGCCGATCCGCCCGGCACGAAATGGCGATACAACACCAACGCTTACAGCCAGAGCGTTCGTGCCGTTGCTGCTTCGGCAAAGATGACTCCCAATGAGCTGACCAAAGCCTGGCTGACAAAACCGCTCGGCATGAGCGATTCTCGATGGATCGAAAGACGGCTCGCCAGGCTAAGCCCGCCGGAAACTAACAAACTCGGTTTCGCAACGACGGCTCGCGACCTCGCACGTTTCGGGCTTCTGGTCCTTGCAAACGGCCAATGGGAGAACGCGACGATTCTTGCCGACAAGGATTACCTGCGAAACGCCTTGATCCCGTCTCAGAAGATGAACCCTGCCTACGGATACCTGTGGTGGCTGAACGGCCAGGCCGCGACGCTTCCCGGTCAGCGTCGTCTTCGAGGACCACTGAATTCCGCAGCACCTGCTGATTTAGTAGCGGCGCTAGGAGCTCTCGGCCGGAAGTGTTACGTCGTGCCGTCGTTGGACGTTGTCGTGACACGCCTGGGCGACAATCCGGAAGTCATTGGCCAAACGAAATTTGACGTTGAGTTCTGGAGTCTGCTGATGAAAGCGGCTCCGCAGAACCGTAAATAAAGGGACGACGCAGATGCTTTTGAGAAGTCGCAGGCCCCTCAGCTTTCTGGCCATTGTATTCGGCATCGCGTTCGCGGTCCGGACAGCCGAGGCGGAGGACTCCGCAAAGAAAACGATGCCACTGACGCTGCGGTATCAGCTTGAGTCGAGCGCCGACAGCGGGCGGTTTCATCAGCACACGCGGGAGCAGAAATGGAGGCCGGAAGAAACCGCCATCGTCGTTTGCGACGTGTGGGATCTTCATCACTGCCTGAACGCCGTCAGGCGTCTCGAACAATTCGCACCGAGGCTGAATGCGGTTCTCAATGAGGCAAGGTCGCGAGGCGTGACGATTATCCACTCCCCCAGTGATTGCATGCCGGCTTACGAAGGGCACGCCGCCAGGCAACGAGTTGTCGATACTCCCGAAGCCGCCTGGGTTCCTCACGAGGTGGGCACGTGGTGCTCGGTTATTCCGACGGAAGAACGAGCGGCTTATCCGATCGACCAGTCAGACGGCGGCGAGGACGACGATCCGGTCGAGCATGCAAAATGGGCCGCTCAGTTGAAAGCTCTGGGACGTAATCCAGGCACGCCGTGGAAGACTCAATCAGAACTGATCACGATCGACGCAAACCAGGACTTCATCAGCGATCGAGGCGACGAAGTCTGGAACGTGCTCGAAGCACGCGGCATCAAAAATGTGATCCTGACCGGCGTGCATCTCAACATGTGCGTACTTGGACGGCCCTTCGGGCTGAGGCAGATGTCTCGCAACGGGAAGAACGTTGTCCTGATGCGCGACATGACCGACGTCATGTACAGTCCGAAAAGCTGGCCGTACGTCAGTCATCTGACCGCGACGGATCTGGTTGTTTCGCACGTCGAGCGATTCATCTGCCCGACGATTTCCAGCGATCAGATCATCGGCGGAGTGCCGTTTCGGTTTGCGGAAGACAGGCGGCCTCATCTGGTCATGGTGATGGCTGGGATTTCGTACTGGAAACATTCCAGCCTGTCAGAGTTTGCTCTGAAGCATCTCGAAAACAATTTTCGAATCACAACAGTCTTTGGTAGTGACCACGATCGAAACAGCATTCCGGGATTTGCTGCCATTAAGAATGCCGATGCCGTGTTAATCAGCGTCGATCGTCGAGTTCTTTCACTTGAGGATCTGCAGATTCTTCGAGATTTTGTCGAGGCTGGAAAACCGGTGATCGGAATCGGCTCGGCCATCAACGCGTTCTCTCGCAGACAGAATGGTCTGCCCGAGAATCACTCCGACTGGGCGAAATTCGACACGCAGGTATTTGGCGGAAAATGTAAGGGCGTCCATATCAGTGACGGACTCTCGTCGGACATTAAGACCGACACAGAACTCCTGCACCCAATTCTAAATACGGTGACGAATTGGCAATTCCAGCAGCGCAATTTAAGTTTAGATTATACGTTTCGTCCTCTGGCCGCAGGAACGACCGTCCTGGCGACAAGTCAAATCAACAATCGCCGAATAGAAACTCCGGTGGCGTGGACGTTCCAGCGTCCTGACGGAGGTCGGTCCTTTTACACCTCTCTCGGGGCGGCAAGTGACTTTTCCAGCCATCACTTCCAACAACTTCTGCTGAACGGGATCCACTGGACTGTCGGGCTCGATCAGCCACCGCGCATTGAGCCTCCACCCTTCTCGCGACCTGCCGAGAAGCATTGGGTGACGGTGACGGTTCCAACGAGGCGGCGAAGTGACACTCCACCCGGCGCACAATTTGGAGTTGTTTCGTGGTATCGCTGCGTGGTTCGGATTCCTGAAGACTGGAACGGCGAAGAGTTGACCGTCGAAACTGACGAGAACGCCAGAATCAATGGCGTCTTCTTTAACGGAAAATCTGTGAGCTATGCGAAAGGGAAAGCGACGATTCCCAAAGAAGCTGTCGTTATCGGCGATGCCAACCTGCTGACTCTCAGCGTACCAGGCTACGCGGGCCTGGTTCCGTCTCCGACTCTGGTTTCGCAGAGCAACTGGATGTTGCCGCTGCACGGAAAATGGCAGCACCGGGTTGGCAGAGGTGAGGATTTTTCAAACATGCCACTGCCGTCGAAATTCGGCGGCGCTTCGGACATCGTCTACGCACCGCATGAACCATTGTTTGTGGCTCGTCCACTGACGCTACCCGGCGAATTCACCACGGGCATCGAAGGCCCGGCCGGCAACGCCGATGGTGATATCTTCGCGGTCAACTTCGGTCAGCAAGGGACAATCGGGCGTGTTCGAGGCAACGGCGTCGGCGAAATTTTCGTGACGCTTCCCGAAGGCAGTGTTGGAAACGGGATCCGCTTTGGCAAAGACGGAACGATGTTTGTTGCCGACTATGCACAACACAACATTCTTCGCATCGATCCGAGTGATCGAAAAATCACGACACTCGCCCACAACTCGAAGATGAATCAGCCCAACGATCTGGCCATCGGCCCCGACGGAACGTTATGGGCCAGCGACCCGAACTGGGCCGAAAGCACCGGGCAGGTCTGGCGGATCGACGCAGACGGAACCACAGGTCTGGTGGCGCCGGATATGGGCACAACCAACGGAATCGAAGTCAGTCCCGACGGCAAGATTCTCTACGTCAACGAAAGCGCCCAGAGAAACATCTGGGCCTTCACGATCGCGGACGACAAATCGCTCACGGACAAACGGCTCTTCAAGAAGTTTGAGGACCACGGATTCGACGGGCATCGTTGCGACGCCAAAGGAAACCTCTACGTCACTCGCTACGGCAAAGGAACGGTCGTCAAGCTGTCCCCGAACGGCGAAATCCTGCAGGAAATCAACATCCTTGGATCTCGCCCCAGCAATCTGTGCTTCGGCGGGCTGGACGGCAAAACAATCTACGTCACCGAAGTCGAACACACGCGTCTGGTGAAGTTCCGTGTCGACGAACCCGGCATCGCGTGGGCTCGTTGAATGGAGCCTTCGCCGGTTGACTCATTTGCACACTTAAGACTGAGAATCGATTGGACAATGATGAGCTGTCTCCGAATTCCTCTGATTCTGGCCAGTTTGACTTCGATCGGTCTGACTTTGCCGGCATCCGCCACACTGGCAGAAGATCAGACTGTAACAGCGAAGAAGCCAGTGCTGGTCGAAGCTCGACGGATTTGGGACAAGGCAAAGCACAATGCGTTCACGGATTTGCTTCGGCACAAGGGGCGTTGGTACTGCGTGTTTCGAGAAGGGTCAGCTCACGTTTCGCCAGACGGAGCGTTGCGAGTGATCGTTTCTGACGATGGTGAAACCTGGAAGTCGATCGCTCTCATCACGTCGCCGAAGTACGACCTGCGCGATGCGAAGCTGACGGTGACGCCGGATGGTCGATTGATGCTCAACGGAGCCGGCATGATTGCCGATGCCAAAGTTCGGTATTACTCGATGGTCTGGTTTTCGTCCGACGACGGTCGCACCTGGACCGAAGGCAAACAGATCGGCGATCCGGGATTCTGGCTCTGGAGAAGTCAGTGGCACAACGGCAACGCGTACAGCATGGGTTACTCGACCGAACGTGAGCGAACTCAGCGAAAGCTGCGGCTTTACCGATCGAAAGACGGCGGTAATTTTGAGACACTCGTCGAGCAACTTTCAGCACCCGCCGGCTGCGGCGAAGACACGATCCTGTTTATGAAGGATCAGTCGGCGTTGTGTCTGCTTCGCCACGAAACGGGAGATAGGATGGCCCAGCTTGGGACAGCTTCGCCGCCATATACCGACTGGAAATGGCGAAACCTGAATCTCCGCATCGGCGGTCCAAACATGATTCAGCTGCCCGACGGAAGGATTCTGGCAGCGACTCGGCTGTACGCCGGGGGCGCGAGAACGTCGCTGTCGTGGCTCGATCCGAAAAATGGAAAACTGACCGAGGTGCTGAAGCTCCCGTCCGGCGGAGACACCAGCTACGCCGGCCTCGTTTTGCACGACGGACTTCTCTGGATCAGCTACTACTCGTCCCACGAAGGAAAGACGAGCATCTACCTGGCAAAAGTCCGAATTCTGCCGAAACGATGAACCCCGCCAGCAGATCAAAGCTCCACGTAAAGCATCGTTACGCTAGACAACGCTGAGCGGAGACGAACAGGTGTGCGAACTGTCTCGCTGAAGATAATTAGGCTCTTATACACTCAC
>Ga0316208_1001406_pt1 | contig 22742 bp, 21 predicted proteins | sample 3monopyrite_MG_FD_204944 | JGI IMG/M metagenome (GOLD analysis project Ga0316208, IMG submission 204944) | Microbial mat bacterial communities from mineral coupon in-situ incubated in ocean water Damariscotta River, Maine, United States -... | ecosystem: Environmental > Aquatic > Marine >... | reverse complement strand
GTGCGGCAACGCGTCCACCATAGTAAGCACCGCCTTTTGGTTCATTAATAGTGACAACCATAGCAAGTCTTGGCTTGGTTGATGGCGCTATACCTGCAAATACCGCAATGTAACTATCTTCAGTGTAACCACCGATGCCCACTTTTTTACTTGTGCCAGTCTTACCTGAGATACGATACCCCGAAACCGCTGCACGAGAACCCGTACCATTCTTACTTACAACACCTTCCAGCATTTTTCGTATTTGCTTTGCATTTAATGCAGATAAAACTCTTTCTTCATTCTTGTGTTTGTTGTTATCAACCCGGGTGAAACTGACTGGGGACATAACACCATCATTTGCAATTGCAGCATATGAACGTGCAAGTTGTAATGGAGTCACCGATAATCCATAACCATAAGAAAGTGTTGCTCTTTCAATTTGCTGTTTTTCATTGGGTAAGTTAATAATTCCGTCAACTTCACCGGGAAAACCACTTCCTGTTGAAAAACCAAAGCCAATACGTGAATGTACATCGGTTAAATTTTTGGCTGAAATACCCAGCGCAAGTTTGCTGGCTCCAATATTGCTGGACTTAGACAGGATAGTCGCTAAATCAATTCGACCATGATTCCTGACATCCTGCACAACATACTTACCGATACGAAAATACCCTGGACTAGTATCAATTATGCTATTTTCTTTAAACTTTCCACTCTCTAATGCGGCAGCTACAGTAAAGGGTTTAATGGTTGAACCGGGTTCAAATACATCCGTCACCGCACGATTGCGCAAATGTGAGCTTTTCAGGTTTCTACGATTATTAGGGTTATAAGATGGCTGATTAACCATCGCTAATACTTCACCCGTTTTCGTATCTAAAATAACCGCTGAAGCTGAAGTAGCTTTATATTGAAGGACAGCATGTTTTAATTCCCTGTATGCTAAATACTGCAAACGACGATCAATACTCAGTGCTAAATTTTTTCCTGGTTCAGCTATTTTAGTTGATTCAACATGTTTAATCGCTCGTCCAAGACGATCTTTTATCACCATTTTTTCCCCTGGCTTCCCACGCAACCAGTCATTATAGGCAAGCTCTAAACCCTCTTGCCCTGCATCATCGACATTAGTAAAGCCTAAAATATGCGCAGTAACTTCACCTGCAGGGTAATAACGACGATACTCACGTTGTAAATAAACCCCATCAATATTTAACGCTGAAACTTTTTCAGCGAGTTCCGGGTTAATATGACGCTTCAGATAAACAAACTCACGATTTTTACGTTGTAAAACCAAACGTTCAACTTTGCCAATCTTTAAAGAAAGCAATTTAGTTAAACCGGGCCAGGAATCCCGCGCGCTTAAAAATTCAGAAGGATTTATCCAGACAGAATCAACCGGTGTACTTACTGCAAGAGGATCACCATGCCGATCAGTAATCACACCACGATGTGCAGCAACCGGCATGGTACGCATATAACGTGCATTGCCTTGTGATTGTAAAAAATCTTTATTTAAAATATGCAAATCCACCGCACGCCAAGCCATTACTGCAACCACAGCAACAACAACGCCGACTACGACAAGAAGGCGGAAATAACTAACAGGGCTGTGGACTTTTTCCTTCATTATTATTTTGCTGGTCTCACAATAAATATTTGTTTAAATTCAGGTGTCACCATACCTAAACGCTTTTTAGCTCTTTTTTCGATACGGCCATGTGTTGCTAAAGTACTTTGTTCTAACTGCAAACGTCCCCACTGCACATTCATTTCATCGCGAGACTTTTTTAATACATCTAATTCTACAAATAACTTTCGTGATTCATGCTTGGCATAAACCACACCTAAGGATGAAACAAAAACCGCTAATGCTAAGAGCATCACTAACTTCATGAAAAACGCTCCGCTTTATATATGCTTCGCTTCACGACAAGCGCTCCGCTATACGCATAACTGCACTACGAGCCCGAGGGTTTTCATCCAGTTCTTTTCGTCCCGACTTAATTGCTTTACCAATCATTTTCATATTTTGATTTAGCTGTGCATGCTGCACTGGCAAATCTAAAGGGAAATCATCTCCCTTACATTGTTCACGAATAAAACGTTTTACAATTCTGTCTTCTAAAGAATGAAAACTAATCACAACCAGTCGCCCGCCCGGAGCAAGCAAATCAACAGCCTGGGATAAACACGTTTTCAAATCTTCTAATTCCTGATTAATAAAAATTCGAATAGCTTGAAACGTTCTTGTCGATGGATCTTTATTTCGATCTTTAGAAGGACTCGCAGTAGCAACAATCGATGCCAAACGTTTTGTTGTGTTAATCGGTTGCTCTTCTCTCGCCTCAACAATCGCTTTGGCAATACGACGAGCAAATTTTTCTTCACCGTAATCAAACAACACCATCATAATCTCACGCTCATCTGCACTGGCCAGCCACTGTGCAGCAGATTGACCACTATCAGGATCCATGCGCATATCAAGCGGACCATCAAAACGAAAGCTAAAACCACGTTCAGCATCATCAAGTTGTGGGGAAGAAACGCCAAGATCCAGAAAAATACCGTCCACCTTTCCTTTCCAACCAAGATCATTCACAGTTTGTTCCAGCTGTGTAAATGAACCTTGTTTAACCTGAAGACGCTCATCATTTGCCGCCATGGTATTCGCAATCGCAATCGCCTGAGGATCTTTATCAAACGCAAGCAACTTACCGTTCTCACCTAACTGCTTAATAATTTCCTGACTGTGTCCGCCGCGACCAAAAGTGCCATCAACGTAATAGCCATCCGGTTTGATTTTCAATGCGGTAAGTGTTTCCTCCAAAAGAACTGGCTTGTGAATAAGCGAACCTGATGTATTGTTCGTCACAATGATAAAGACTCCAATTCAGCCGTAAGTCCTTCGTCAGTATTATTATCCGCAACCCAGCTATCGCGTTCACTTGCCCAGGTGGGCTCATCCCAAATTTCAAACTTATTGCCCTGGCCGGTTAATGCGATTCTTTTATCCAGATTCGCAAATTCTCTAAGTGGTGGTGGGAGGAGAATGCGGCCGTTATTATCCATTTCAACTTCAGTAGCGTGACCAATGAGTAGACGTTGCAGGCGGCGAGCTTGATTATTCAGGTTTCCAAGACGGACGAGTTTGCGCTCAATCTCTTCCCATTCAGGCAAAGGATAAAGCAACAGGCAGGCATCACTTCTGTCGACAGTGACCACTAACTGACCGGCACACTGAGAGTGTAAACTATCCCGATATTTACTCGGCACAGCCATACGCCCCTTCGCATCCAGGTTTAATGTATTAACACCTCGGAACAAGTTCCGCCCCTCCAAAACTGAAAATCAACCTAAAGCTTATGAATTGCTTTATGATCCACTTTCACCCACATTGATCCACTTCTTGACACTATAGTCACAAAATTACCACTCTGCAAGCAAACTAATACACATTTTTCTTATAAGACAAGGACTTAGCGCAGCTTTTAGAGGTGGATTAGGTCTAAAATAGAGGATTTTTTAAAATTTTTTATATATAAAATTCAATAAGTTATAGATTTTACTTAAAGTAGAATAATAGGCTTTAAGGGGTAGAGTTGCTCATTTATTAAGCAATTAAAAGGAAGAATTAATTAAAATAAAAAGGAGTTGGCCGATAAGCCGGGTTCTGTCGTGGACAGTCATTCATCTGGATACATGTCACCATGCACCTCAAGCAACCTACCCGGGAACCATGTGGGCCACACGTTGTTCCCCTATTTGGTCTTGCTCCGAGTGGGGTTTACCCTGCCGCCGAATATTACTACCGACGCGGTGCGCTCTTACCGCACCATTTCAACCTTACCGTTTTTCCGAAGAAAACTTAGGCGGTATGTTTTCTGTTGCACTTTCCGTAGGCTCACGCCCCCCAGCTGTTAGCTGGCACTCTGCCCTATGGAGCCCGGACTTTCCTCCCTACTCTATATAGAATAGCGCGACTGCCTGGCCAACTCCGGGTGCGAGTATACTTGATTTTCTTAATTGTAAATCAAAGATTTAATCGATATTTGCTTAATTTTTGCTTCACATTCGCAAGATCAAGCTATTTTTCTTTCAGCTTCAAAGCAAACTGATAAAGCGCATTTTTCTTCAAACCGGTAATACTGGCAGCCAAAGCCGCGGCCTGTTTAACCGGAAAATCTTTTAATAAAATCAATAAAATACGTTCAGACTCTGCATCCAGGCCGGTTTCTTCACGCGCGGCGGCACCGTGCAGCAAAACCACAAACTCCCCTTTTTTCTGGTTTTCATCAGCCTCAACCCAGGGAACTAAATTTTTGAGCGTGTCGCCATGTACCGTTTCGAAAGTTTTGGTAAGTTCGCGCGCGATAACCACTTTTCGCTCATCTCCAAACACCGCCTGGCAATCTTTGAGCATTTCGACAATACGATGCGGCGCTTCGTAAAAAATGACCGTTCGCACATCTTGTTTGAGTTTTTCGAGCTTTTGTTGGCGAGCACTCGACTTTGCGGGAAGAAAGCCTTCAAAAATAAATCGATCCGTGGGTAAACCCGCAACGGACAATGCCGTAATCACAGCGGATACTCCGGGAATAGGAATAACACTCACCTCGCGCTCCCTTGCCTGGTTGACTAAAAAATACCCAGGATCACTCAATAAGGGCGTCCCCGCATCGGATATAAGGGCAATATTTTCTCCTTTTTCGATTCTCGAAAGCAGTGAATCGCAAATTTGCCGCTCATTATGCTCATGCACCGCTATCATAGGCGTCGATATTTCAAAATGACGCAATAGTTGCCCGCTGCGACGCGTGTCTTCTACTGCAATAACATCAACATCCTTAAGTGTTTGCTGCGCACGCTCAGTCATATCTCCCATATTTCCTATTGGAGTTGCGACAACATACAAAGAACCTTTTTTAAATGACACGGTATAATTCCACTTAATGTTGTAATATCACATTGTGATAACAAATTTGAACTTTAACCAGAATAACAGACAAACAAAAAAACAGATGAAATATTATTTGAATTTATTTTTGCTCATTATCGCAGCCTTTGTAGTGGCAAGCTGTGCCAGCGATCAACGCGCCTATTCACCACTATCAGTTCATGAAGCCGACGAACTTTATCAAACAAAACGTTATGCTGAGGCCGCTAAGGCTTTCAAACAACAAGCAAATGATACGGTAGGCGCAGAAAAAAATATATTATTACTTCGTTCTGTTATTTCCTCCATTAAAGCAAATGCGCTCACACCAGCAATTCGGTTATTTCATAGCATTAAAATTAATAATAAAGATAAGAACCAATCGAGTCTCCTGCGTTTAACCCGGGCTCATATTGCCATCGCAGAAAGAAATGCTGAAGAAGTATTACGACAACTTAAAGAACCTTTTCCTGTTGATAGCCCGTCATTGTTCCGGGCCGAGTACCATGAGTTACGTGGCGCAGCACATTCAATGCAGGGCGACCGATTAGCCACGGCTGAAGAATATATTCTGCAGGGTAACTACCTTAGCAATGAGGAAGATATCTTACAGAGTCAAAAACTCATTTGGGAATCTTTATCGCTATTAAGCGAGCGTTCATTACAACAAATGCAACCCGCACAAGCACCTGATATTTTAAGTGGCTGGATGGAGTTAGTACGCATTTCAAAGCAATATCAACTTAATCCTGCATTATTACGTTTAGCAATTATAAAATGGCAACGACTCTATTCTGATCATCCGGTACGCTTATCTTTAATCAATGGCTTACGTAACCGAAAACAGGAAGACGTTATGCTACCTCAAAATATTGCCCTGCTCTTGCCTTTAAGCGGACGTTTTGCAAATGCAGCTAAAGCAATACAGGATGGACTGCTTGCCTCATATTATTCAAAAGAAGACAAAGGTAAGATAAGTATTCGTATTTATGACACCGCAGGAAAGGCTGAAAAAATTGAAAACATTTACCAACAGGCAGTAGAAAATGGAGCCCAATTTATTATTGGTCCCTTAAAGAAATCTTCAATCAATAAACTCGCAGAACAACAAGAACTTTCTATACCAACGCTGGCACTTAATTATCTTGAACCGGACATCACTCCGCCTAAAGGCTTATACCAATTTGGATTGTCACCCGAGGAAGAAGCCCGACAAGTTGCCGAACGAACCTGGCTGGATGGCCATGTCAATGCCGCAGTGTTAACACCCGCGGGCCCCTGGGGAGACAGAGTATATAACGCCTTTAAAAATCGCTGGGAAGAAATAGGCGGACGAGTTGTTGAACAGCAAAGTTATAACTCCAGTAAAAATGATTTTTCTCTGCCAATAAGAATGTTGTTAAATATTGATGAGAGCAAAAGACGTTATCGCCAACTTTCAGCTTTATTAGGTACAAAATTAAAATATACTTCATACCGCCGTCAGGACATTGATTTCATATTTATAGCTGGTTACCCAAGGCAAGCCCGACAAATACGACCACAGCTGAAATTTTTTCATGCCAGCCAGGTACCGGTTTATGCAACATCACATATTTTTACCGGTAACCTGAATCCAGAACGCGATCGTGATATGGATGGTATTCGATTTGGAGACATGCCATGGGTGCTATCCGAAACAACCTCACATAGAGGTTTGCGCAACAAGGTCGAACCCCTTATTTCAAAAGAAGGGAATAAACACCAACGTTTATATGCAATGGGCGTGGACTCGTTTAATATTATTCCTGCTCTGAACACATTAAAAGCCTACCCTTATGAACGCTACCAGGGAGAAACCGGGAGTTTAAGTCTGGATGAAAAACAACGTATTAAACGTCAACTTAGTTGGGTCTACTTCCGCAGCGGACGCCCAATATTACTCGATCAAGCAAGCCAATAATGATAACGAGCCGGGAACAGGGTCAGTATACTGAAAATCTTGCCTGTGAGTTTTTAAAAAAGAAAGGGTTAAAGCTGGTAGAAAAAAACTTTAATTCTCGTCTGGGTGAAATTGATCTGATAATGAAAAAAAATGACACACTTGTTTTTGTTGAAGTGCGTTACCGAAAAAATAATCATTTTGGTAGCGCTGCTGAATCGGTCACGGCAAGTAAACAAAACAAATTAATTAAAACAGCATCTTTATATTTACAGCAACATGCTAAACTACTCAAATATCCTGCACGATTTGATGTTATCTCAATCACAGGACCGATAAAAAGTAAAAATATAGATGCAATTAATTTTGACTGGATTGAAAACGCCTTTGGCGCATAAAGGAATTTTTAATGAGTACTCACAATATGGTTAATAATGTTAAAGCAATTTTTGAAGCCAGCATTAAAGCTAAACAAGACTCTATTAACGATTTAAATACCCCGATTGCATCAGCAATTGAAAAAATGGCCTTCGCCCTGAAAAATGGAAATAAAATATTAAGTTGCGGCAATGGTGGTTCAGCTGCTGACGCTCAACATTTTGCAGCTGAGCTGGTTTGTCGTTTTGAACGTGAACGCCCGGCTCTGGCAGCAATTGCCTTAACTGTGGATACTTCTGCGCTTACGGCTATTTCAAATGATTATCACTATGATGAAACTTTCGCCCGTCAAGTTGATGCTTTAGCAAAAGAAAAAGATGTACTTCTGGCCATCTCTACCAGTGGTTTTTCTCCTAATGTTGTGCGTGCGGTTGAGCAGGCACATAAACACGGTATGGTGGTGGTCGCTTTAACCGGCAGAGATGGTGGCCAGATTGCCAAAATATTAAACACTGACGATATTGAAATTCGTGTCCCGTCAGAATCCACTGCGCGTATACAGGAAGTGCACCTGCTCACAATTCATTGTTTGTGCGACCAAATTGACAGCGTATTATTTCCAATAAAGGATTAGTTAAACATAGCATGGCTAAAAACAATTTAAATTCAGCATTTGTAAGCGCAATACAAAACATTCTTAAAGCGGAGCAAGTTCTCACCGATCCCGCTGATATTTACAGTTATGGTTATGATAATAGTCGTCGTCATGCTTTACCTGATATGGTTGTACAGCCGTCATCGCACGAACAGGTTCATCAAATTGTTGCTTTGTGCCATGAGTTTACTATTCCACTTACAGCAAGAGGCAGGGGAACAGGAACAACAGGCGCAACCGTTCCTTTAGAAGCGGGTATCGTACTTTCAACTGAACGACTAAATAAAATTATAAAAGTTGATCCAGCAAATCGTTATATTGTTGTTGAACCGGGCGTCACTAATCAACAAGTTCAGGATGCTGTAAAAGATCATGGGTTTTTCTGGCCTCCCGACCCCACCAGCAGTGCCTACTGTTCTGTTGGCGGAAACCTTGCCTATAACTCTGCCGGACCACGTACCGTTAAATACGGTACGCCACGGGAAAATACCTTTGGCTTACGCGCAGTAACCGGACTAGCAGAAGAAATTCGCACGGGTGTTTACACATCGAAAGGTGTTGTTGGTTACGATATCACGCGTTTATTGATTGGCTCAGAGGGTACGCTTGCTGTTATTACCGAAGCAACCCTTAAATTAACCCCGCTTGCTGAAAGTAAACGTACCATGCAAGTTATTTACAGCGACATTGAATCTGCCGCAAAAACCGTATCAGCAATAATGGCGCAACCAATAATTCCTTGCGCATTAGAATTTATTGACGGTAAAGCCATCGACATGATTCGGGATTATTCTGATATCACTTTTCCAGAGAATGCCGGCGCCATGTTAATGATTGAAGTTGACGGCGAAGAAAACCAGCTTGCTAGTTCAGTAGAGAAAATAAAACAAACCTGTCATAGTGATGCTTTACTTGATTTTAAAGTCGCAAATTCAAAAGAAGAAATAGCCGCTTTATGGGCAACGCGCAAAGCCCTGTCCCCCGCATTAAGAAACATTTCACCGAAAAAAATTAATGAAGATGTGGTTGTTCCTGTGTCAAACATACCTGCATTAATACACGGTTTAGAAAAATTATCTGTTAAATATAATATTCCTATCGTCAATTTTGGTCATGCTGGAAATGGAAACATTCATGTAAATCTGTTGTTTAACCCTGATGATGAGATACAAAATAAAAATGCACATCGCTGTTTAGATGAGGTGTTTGATCTTGTGCTTAAACTTGATGGCACACTATCAGGTGAACATGGTGTCGGTATTGAGAAACGCGATTTTGTTGACCGTGAAATTGAACCAGTGACACTGGCATTAATGAAACGGATAAAAAAACAATTTGATCCAAAAGGCATCCTTAACCCGGGTAAGATGTTTCCTTTAGATGATTAAATAATATCGTATATATTTATATTATGGCTAACTCATCAATTGATAAGGAACACATCTGGCACCCTTACAGCGCTATGAACTCAGACCTGCCAGTGTATGAAGTTGAATCTGCAAACGGGGTTCGTTTAAAACTAAAAGATGGTCGCGAGCTTATTGATGGTATGTCCTCATGGTGGTGTATGATTCACGGCTACAATCATCCGGGAATGAATAAAGCTCTTGCACAACAAATAAAAAAAATGTCGCATGTGATGTTTGGCGGTTTAACACATCAACCCGCTATAGCGTTAACAAAAAAATTAATCGCAATAACCCCCGAACCACTGGAAAAAGTTTTTTATTCTGACTCAGGATCGGTTGCTGTTGAAGTTGCCATGAAAATGGCGATTCAATACTGGCATGCTAAAGGTCAAACTACAAAACAACATTTTATCGCATTACGCTCGGCTTATCATGGCGATACTTTTGCTGCAATGTCGGTTTCTGATCCGGAAACGGGAATGCACAGTTTATTTAAAGAGTCACTATCTGAACAGGTTTTCATTAAACAGCCTCGCTCCCGTTTTGGACAACACTGTAGTCAAGAAGATATTAATGAATTAGAAAAAGCTCTAAAACAGCATAGCGCCACGACTGCCGCCTTAATATTAGAACCAATCGTTCAAGCTACGGGTGGCATGTGGTTTTATTCATCGGATTACCTTCAGCAAGCAAAAAAACTCTGTGAAAAATATAATATATTATTGATATTAGATGAAATCGCAACAGGCTTTGGACGAACAGGAAAATTATTTGCCTGTGAATATGCAAACATATCTCCGGATATCATGTGTGTTGGAAAAGCATTGACGGGAGGCTATATGACATTGGCTGCGACACTAACAACGAAGAACGTTTCTGATACTATCGATAGTACAAGCCCCAATGTATTTATGCATGGTCCCACTTTTATGGCAAACCCATTGGCATGCACAGTAGCAGCAACAAGCATTGATCTGTTATTAAAATCTGACTGGCAGGAAAAAGTCAAAAACATTGAAATTCAATTCAACAAAGAACTCTCAATATGCAGCACATTTGATAATGTAACCGAAGTACGCGTACTTGGTGCCATCGGGGTTATTGAAATGAAGCAAGCCGTCGATATGAAGTCAATTACCGAAAATTTTGTTACTCAAGGCGTGTGGATCCGGCCTTTCGGTAAACTTATCTATTTAATGCCGCCCTTTATTATTGCCAGCCCGGACTTAAGTATTTTAATAAAAACTGTGATTAAAGTAATAGCAAAACAGCCTCTCAAAAAATAACGTACTTCATTATTTATTAAAAAGCATTTCTAAACGAAAAATTAAAGAGTGCTCAGGCTCAAAACCATTAATTTTTCGATATTTGACTTCAGGTTTAACTTCAAGAAATAAATATTTTTTGTGTAAATTTCTTCTGTAAGTTATGCCAAATATATATTCTGTAGTATGTGTTTTTGGCTCAGTAATGCCATATACACCGGTAAAATAAGATATAGCACTTTTGTTGCTTAGCCAATAATTCATTGAGAGAAATTGACTTAGTTCAAAATATTTATTGTCATGCCGCCAGCCAGCAAAAGTCGCTGAACGAAATAAGTCTTGCTCAGCAATGTCCCTGCTGATTTCAAAATAGGAATCAAGTCCCCAGCCAAATGAATCAACAAAATAGGGCGTTTCATCCCAGCTAATACTCCAGCGGCCAAATGATTGTTGATGATTTACTCTGAACTTTATGTATGTATCAACCATCGTACCAAAATAGAGCCCAATGGAAGGTCTATATTTCCAGAACGATTTATCCTCTGCTTTCTCTTCAGCTGAAGGCTCATCAGTTACTTTTTCAAGAGCAATAAATGAAGAATAACGTTCGTCCGAACCAGCAAAATGTCTATCCCTTGCTCTGTTTTGAAAAACAAGCCGCGTTTTTTTCTGAATATGGGGTAAACGTAGTTTAAGCCTGATATCCGTCTTTAAACTAACACCATCAGAGTCAGACCAAATCATATCTTCTCTTACGCGTAATACGGTACCGCTATTTTTATATTCAACCTTATCTGTAGAAAGATACTCATCTAAGCCGCGGGCAAGTGATTCAACATTTGTAGAAATATAGTTATATGAGCCATCCACGAAAGCTAAGAAAGGCCTATCATGTTCCTCAATACTATCATTTGACTGTACAGAGATTGCAATATCAGAAGAAGTAATATCATCAACAGAATTTTCTGCGGCAAGTCCATTTATAGGAAAGAAGATACAAAAAAATATACTTATAAAAAGAGTTGATATACTTATCGTGAGTTTTACAGTCATAATTACAAAGTTCATCTAATCCATAAGATTATATTATCGACATCTGTAACTGTTATCGGCCTTAAGCAAAAAAAATTTACCTCATTTAAATTTAATATGTAGTGTGAAACACATTACCGCATATTTTAACTAAGCCATATTATTTTTAACTATAGTAACGTTTACTTTCTATAAAAAATATAATATCAAATTAATTACAACAAGATAAAGCCTGTAATTTATTTAACCACTTTTAACTGCGGTTTGTGTGATTTTTTAGTTTTTTCAGGCGGGGGGGTATTTTTTGGTGGTGTAGGTGGTAAGTTGGTATTATTTTCATCAAACATCATACCTTGTCCATTTTCACGCGCATATATGGCAAGCACAGCGGCAACGGGTACGCTCACTTCCATTGCTTTACCAGCAAAACGCGCATTAAACATGATGTAATCATTGCCAAGCTGAAGATCACTAATCGCAGAAGGATTTATATTTAAAACAATTTTCCCATCTTCAACAAAGTCTCTGGGGATCATCGCATAATCATTTTCAGCATTAACTAAAAGGTAGGGGGTCATTCCATTATCGATAACCCAGTCATAAATACCTCTAATTAAATAAGGCTGACTGGATGTCATCAATTCTGGTGGTTGTTCATTGTCCAAACGATCAATTCTCTTAAAAGAATTTTAGATAGCTAACATTTCTTGTTCTGTTTCGGTCAAACTTTCTTTAAACGCTTCACGATTAAAGACATTTGCAGCATAAGTAATTAATGCACTTGCCGCACTAGGTAACTCAACACCATAGTGTTGTAAGCGCCATAATAATGGAGCAATTGCACAATCCATAACAGTGAAATCATCACTCATAAAATACTTCTTTTCTTCAAAAATTGGCGCTACAGTTAATAAACTATCCGCTAACTCTTTACGAGTCGCATCAAGATCTTCACCTCTGGCAATTTTATTTGATAATGTGTACCAATCACGTTCAATTCGCTTTAGCATTAAACGATTGCGTGCACGAGAAACAGGATCAACCGGCATCAATGGTGGATGTGGAAAACGCTCATCCAAATACTCCATAATGACCTGATGACCATATAAAACGAGATCACGATCAACCAGCGTGGGTACTTCGTTATACGGATTCAAATCTTTAAGGTCTTCCGGAGTATCTTCCAAATCAACATCATGTGATTCATAGTTAATACCTTTTTCTGCTAAAACAATACGAACCATGTGGCAATAAGGATCCGAGTCACTTGAATAAAGTGTCATTGCTAAACGTTTGTTAGCCATTTGTGCCATGTTGTTACCTCAAAAGTGTTTCTTTTAAAAACAAAGAGGGGGGGAAAAATCCCCCCGACTTAAAATTATGTAATATGGCCCAACGAAGAGCCATAAACATTTAGTGGATATCTTTCCAGAATTCTTTCTTCATTGGGTAAGCAACGAGGAAAAGTAATACTAAAAATAATAATACATAGAGACCAAGTTCATAACGAACTAGCTGTGCAGGCTCACCCATGTAAACCATGAATGCCGTTAAGTCACGCATTGCATTATCATATTCTACGGCAGACATTTTTCCTTCTGACACTGTTTCAAATTTTGGAGCAGTACCTGGGTGTTCCTTCATTTCGTCTGCATTAACGAGCTTTTTCATACCCTCTAGTTCCCAAAGGACGTGAGGCATACCGACATCTTTAAATGTTGTATTGTTCACACCAAATGGACGCGAGTCGTCAGTATGGAAAGTACGTAAGTAGGTATATAACCAGTCTGCACCACGAGCACGTGAAACAACGGATAAATCAGGAACCTTTGTGCCAAAGTAGATTTTTGCATCTTCTGTTTTCATGGCGACCGTCATGGTTTCCCCCACTTTTTCGCCAGCAAACATTAAGTTACTGGCTACTTGAGCATTGGTCAAACCAATATCTTCAGCCATGCGATTATAACGCTGGTATGCAGCCGAGTGACAACTTAGGCAATAATTTACAAATAAACGGGCACCACTTTGTAGAGATTCCTTGTTATGCAAATCAAGATCAACCTTATCAAGGTGTACTCCACCACCAGCTGACATAGCCAAAGATGGCACAACCATCAAAATTGCGAGTATAAATTTTTTCATTATCCTGTCACCCTCTCTGGTACTGCTTTTTCAGCATTAAGATTGGTATATAAAGGAGCAAGGAACATCACCGCAAGATAAACCGCTGGAATAAACCAACCCATCATGATTAATTCACCTGAACCTTCTACATGTCTTGCAAAATCATTTAACGAGAATAAACCCATCCAAATAATTAATGACATGAAGCTGAATTTCGCATCTCGAGCTTTGCTATGGAACCAAAGTACATAGAAGAAAACAAAGTACACTTCCGAGAAACGTAAACCTAACTCTGACAGTACCGGCTCGGGTGCTTTCACACCAAGGTAACCCAGGTAAATGAACACCAGAACAAACACCGTTAAGTTAAGTTTGTGTAATGCACTACGATAACGAACAGACTTAATTGGATTCCTATCTAACCAGGGCAAGAAGGCTAATACAACAACACCCGCACCCATTGCAACAACACCCAGGAATGGATCAGGTACAGCACGAAGCATGGTATAGAATGGTGTGAAATACCAAACCGGTGCAATATGCTCTGGTGTCTTCAATGGATCTGCAGGAACAAAGTTCGCATGCTCAAGGAAGTAACCGCCCATTTCAGGGCCAAAAAACATAATGGCAGCGAAGAACATTAAGAAAACAACCACACCCACGATATCTTTAACTGTGTAATAAGGGTGGAAAGGAATACCATCTAATGGAATGCCATTGGCATCTTTGTTTTTCTTGATTTCAACACCGTCAGGGTTATTTGAACCCACTTCATGCAACGCAATAATATGCGCAACCACTAAACCAATAATCACCATTGGAACAGCAGCAACATGGAATGCAAAGAAACGATTCAATGTCGCATCAGAAATAACGTAATCACCACGAATCCAGATTGAAAGCTCTTCACCAACAAAAGGGATTGCGCCAAATAAATTCACAATAACCTGGGCGCCCCAGTACGACATTTGTCCCCATGGTAATAAGTAACCCATGAACGCTTCAGCCATCAATGCTAAGAAGATGAACATACCGAAAAGCCAAATCAATTCACGCGGCTTTTTGAATGAACCGTACATCAAACCACGGAACATATGCAGATAAACAACAATAAAGAATGCCGAAGCACCGGTTGAATGCATATAACGGATTAACCAGCCCCAGTTCACATCACGCATGATGTATTCAACCGAAGCAAACGCAAGATTAGCATCAGGCTTGTAGTGCATGGTGAGGAAAATACCTGTCACTACCTGAATCACTAACACCAGTAGTGCTAATGAACCAAAGAAATACCAAAAGTTAAAGTTCTTTGGTGCATAGTATTTAGAAAGATGTTCTTCCCACAGCTTAGTCGCCGGAAAACGAGCATCAACCCAGCCCATGAGGGCTTTTAACATATTCATTATCATTTCCATTATGCAGCTCCCTGATCAACACCAATAATCACGCGTGTTTCTGATAAGTACTTATGCGGAGGCACAACAAGGTTAGTTGGTGCAGGGACATTCTTATAGACACGTCCCGCTAAATCAAAACGTGAACCATGACAAGGGCAGAAGAATCCCCCTTTCCAGTTTTCTCCCAAATCTGCAGGGGCAAGTTCTGGTCGATAAGTAGGAGAACAACCCAGGTGAGTACAAATACCAACAAGAATGGAATATTCAGAATTAATAGCACGTGTTTCATTTTTAGCATAAACCGGTTGCTGGCTTTCTATCGCAGAGGCAGGATCACGCAAGCTATCGTTTAATGAAGGTAAGTCCGTAAGATTTTTTTCAGTACGGCGAACAATCCATACGGGTTTACCGCGCCACTCAACACGCATCATTTGCCCGGGTTGAAGCTTACTAAAATCGGCTTCAACCGGTGCACCGGCTGCTTTAGCTCGGGCACTCGGGTTCCAAGATGCAATAAAAGGTACCGCAGCAAAACCTGCTCCCACAGCAGCAACACCACTTGTTGCAGCTATAGTGAGAAAGCGGCGTTTGCTGTTATCAACACCATCTGTCATTAGAAATCTCCCAAAATGGTTTTATTTGTGGACTAGCAATAGCAGTATATCGTCACCGCTAGCCTAATTGTTTAGCGTTTAAACGCAGAAGTGCTCTAAAAGTCAAAATTCCCCCAAAACACCTAAATTTTTTGGCGTGCGCATTTTGGCCGATCACACTCCATTGGTCAAGGAAAGTCGAATAAACCCCAGTAGTTCAATAGGTTATATGGGATTGGGAATATCGATAAATTGATGTTTTAAATCAAAGTGTGAAGCAAGGTGCTGACCGAGCGCCTGCACCCCGTAACGCTCTGTTGCATGATGGCCTGCAGCATAAAAATGGGTGCCAGACTCACGCGCAACATGCACAGTTTGCTCAGATATTTCGCCGCTGATATAAGCATCAACTCCTAACTCGGCAGCAGCTTCAATATAACCTTGCGCCGCCCCACTGCACCATGCAAGCGTATGAATTTTCTCATTATTTTCGCCTATATGTAGAGGAGCTTGCCCTAAAGCTTTAGTGATTTTTTGGCAAAAATCCTGTGCTGATAGGGGTGTTTTCAAGGTTCCATACATCCCTACGGCGTTATTTTCCGAGGGAAAACTCCCGGCAATGTCCAAATCAAGTATTTCGGCTAATTTTGCGTTGTTGCCATACAAAGGATGGGCATCAAGCGGCAAATGATAGGCTAATAAGTTAATACCTGACTCAATGAGACGACGAATACGCTTATATTTTATACCTATAATACGTGCATCTTCCCCTTGCCAGAAATATCCGTGGTGAACCAACAAAACATCGGCCTCAGCTTCAATGGCAGCGTCAATCAATGCCTGACTTGCCGTGACCCCGGAGACAATTTTCTTAACCTTGGGCTTCCCTTCAACCTGTAAACCATTCGGGCAATAGTCTTTAAATCGTTCGATTTCTAAAATATTGTTCGAATAACTCAATAAATCTTTTAACTGAACCATGATAGAAACCCTTTCATCGGTTATTATAAAGCCAAGTAGATAACTATAAGTTTAACGGAATTTCGAATGCGTGTTACCAAACTCATCACTTTTATTATTCAATTTTCAACAATTGGTTTAGCCGCGGCTTTTCTTATTTTATATTTCCAGTCCAGTAATAATGACAATCTCTCTACCAGCCCACAAAGCAATGCTGAAATTGTTGAGCTCATTGAAACCACGCGAACAAGCACATCTATTCCACATAAATCATATGCCCCTGCGGTTAAACAGGCGGCTCCAGCTGTTGTGAATATTCAAACCACAAAAACGATAACTGAACGCCAACATCCTTTGGCAAATGATCCCATCTTCCAACAATTCTTTGGTGATAGTATTGGCGAACCACGAAAAAGAATGGAATCAAGTTTAGGTTCAGGCGTTATTGTCAGCCCGCAAGGTTATATTCTGACTAATCATCATGTCATAAAAGCCGCTGACGAAATTTTAGTTGCGTTAAAAGACGGACGTAGTGCAAAAGCCAGAGTGGTTGGAACCGATCCCGACACCGATCTCGCGGTATTAAAAATTGATCTTAAAAACATTCCAGCCATTACATTAAGCAAAACAAATGAACTGGAGGTAGGAAATGTCGTGCTCGCAATTGGCAACCCATTTGGTGTCGGGCAAACTGTAACGTCAGGTATTATCAGCGCAACGGGGCGTAATATGCTTGGTATCAATACCTTCGAAAACTTTATTCAAACTGATGCGGCAATTAACCCCGGAAACTCAGGTGGCGCGCTGATTAATTCTTTTGGCGAACTAATTGGTATTAATACCGCGATATACTCACAAAGTGGTGGATCGCAGGGTATCGGTTTTGCTATTCCACTCAGTCTTGCTAAAAATGTATTAACTCAAATTATTGAGTTTGGTCATGTTAAACGAGGCTGGTTAGGCATAGCAATTCAGGATATAAACCCGGAGCTGGCCGAATCATTTGCAATGAAAAAAGTTTATGGCATCTTAGTTAATGGGGTGGCCCAAAAAGGACCGGCAGATAAGGCGGGAATAAAACCCGGCAATGTCATTACCCATATAAACAATAATGAAGTGGCGAACACACAGCACCTGTTAAATCTGGTGAGTCAGGTTAATCCGGGCAAGACCATTTCTATAAAAGGGATCAATCAGGAAGGTCCTTTCACAACCAAAGCCACGGTTATACAGCGACCGCAACAGGAAAAATAACCTTATGTGTTTTAAAAACACCTAAACCGATCCAAAATGTATATTTAAAAATCTGACTGCATTGCTTGATGAAAAAATTTCTTGTTTATACTTCTATAATATCACTAGTAGCTTTAGTTTTGTTTACAATAGCTAATGCCTTTTTTAAACACAATAACAAGGAAGCAAGCAACCAGGAAATTATTGTCCTGCTTCATGGTCTTGGCCGAAGCAATGCTTCAATGTGGTTACTTGCATCCCGACTTGAAAATGCCGGTTATTTTGTTCAGCGTGTAGGATATCGTTCACTAGAGCAAAATCCTGATGAAATCCTGATGGATATTAGTGCACAAATTAACCAATGCTGTCAAAAACATTCTCATAATGTTCATTTCGTTGGGCACTCACTTGGTGGGTTGATGGTTAGAGCTTATCTGCAAAATAACAAGGTAGATAAACTGGGGAGAGTAGTATTATTGGGTACCCCAAATCAGGGTACTGAAGCAGCTGACCACTTCAATAATAGTTGGCTAATGGATATTCTGGGACCCACAGCTAAAACATTAGGTACCAATGATAAAAGCTTTCCAAAGTCATTAAAGGCACCATACTATCCCGTTGGTATTATTGCCGGAGAACATAAGAGTAAATTTAATGATCCCGTTATACCTGGAAAAGATGATGGACTTGTTTCAGTAGAGGCTACCAAGATTGATGGTATGACAGATTTCATTATCATAGAAACAGGTCATTCCATGATGCGCTATAATAGTGAAGTCGCAGATCAAACCATCGAATTTATAAAAAATGGAGCGTTTAAAGAGAAAGAAGGAGCTGCTCCAGCGGAACCGCTAAAGCGCTAAGTGATTTGTTCACCCATATAACTCAAATATTACCCGTTAGAGTGAATCTGTTTTTATAGTGCTGCTTTAAATTCAGCAAGAAACTTTTCATTCTCTTCTGCTGTGCCAACCGTAATGCGTAAGCATTCTTTTAATAATCCACCAACAGGGTTTAGGTTTTTAATCAGTACACCCTGTTCTTTTAAACGGCCAAATATTCTGTCGGCTTGACCATCTTCAACACGCACTAAAATAAAATTAGCCTGGCTGGCATAAGGCGTAATATTTTCGATTTTAGATAGTTCTTTAAATAAATTTTCTCTATCAACACAAATTTGTTGCGTTTGCTTATCCAGTACATTTCGATTTTTAATTGCAAACTCTGCGCTGGCCTGAGTCAATATATTAATATTATACGGTAAACGTACTTTATCAAATTCGTTTAACCACTCTGCTTTACCTGCTAACAAACCCAGACGCAAACCGGCCAAACCCATTTTAGAAACGGTACGCATCACCAATAAATTATCGTACTCTTTTAACATTGGCATAAAACTTTTTTCAGCAAAGGCGTGATAAGCTTCATCAACCACAACCACGCCGGGAGCCACATCAATAATGTTTCGAATTGTTTGTTCGTCAAACAAATTACTGGTTGGATTATTGGGGTAAGCTAAAAATATCACAGCCGGTTGCTGCGTTTTTATCGCGGCAAGAAATTCAGTTTCATTAATAGAAAAGTCATTATGCAATGGCATTGCAACGTAAGGCATATCCATAAACGTTGCAATCATTTTATACATTACAAAACCGGGTTCGACCGACAGCACCGAACGACTATTACCAGCACTATCTTTACCCGCTAAGGCCATCATGATCATCTGAATAAGTTCGTCAGAGCCATTACCCAATAAAATTTCAGCATCATCAGGTACATCCATCGACTCACGCAAGTGTTGCTTTAAAACACGCGCACCCGGATCAGGGTAGCGGTTTAGCTCAACATCACGAATAACATCCAGCCATTCATTGATTAAATCGTCAGGCCATTGATAAGGGTTCTCCATCGCATCAAGTTTAATCGTATCGGCAGAATCAGGGACATGATATGCAGCAAGCGCCTGAATTTCCGGACGAATACATTTTTTCACTTTATCTTTTAATGAGTTTGGCATAGCTAACTTTGTCACTCTTCGGTATTTTTTTGGGGGGGGTTAACGCAGAGTGCGCGGAGGCGCAGGGAACGCAGAGAAAACCCTAAAATAAATATCCTTTGCGAACTCTGCGCCTCCGCGCTCTCCGTGTTAATTAGTATCTATATTTAAACCACTAATCTTTAATGCGGTATTCTGCAGAACGCGCATGCGCCGTTAAGCTTTCACCACGTCCAAGAACAGAGGCAACTTTACCCAGCTCAGAAGCCCCTTCGGCTGAACACATGATCAGGCTTGAGCGTTTTTGGAAATCATACACGCCTAAAGGCGAACTAAAACGTGCAGTACGCGATGTTGGTAATACATGATTTGGCCCCGCACAGTAATCACCTAAGGCTTCAGCGGTATAACGTCCCATAAAAATCGCACCGGCATGTTTAATTTTTTTAGACATTTCCAGAGGATCTTCAACGGATAACTCTAAATGTTCCGGTGCAATGAAGTTAGAAACTTCAACAGCTTCATTTTCATCTTTCACTAAAATTAACGCCGCTCTGTCAGTTAAAGACTTTAATATAATCTCTTTACGTTCCATCGTCGGTAATAGCTTTTCAATACTCGCCTCAACCTGGTTTAAAAAATCTTCATCCCATGACACTAAAATAGACTGTGCATCTTCATCGTGTTCAGCCTGCGAAAATAAATCCATTGCAATCCAGTCAGGATCAGTTTTACCATCGCAGACGACTAAAATTTCAGATGGCCCGGCAATCATATCAATACCGACACGCCCAAAAACCATCGACTTTGCCGTAGCGACATAAATATTTCCCGGCCCAACAATTTTATCAACACAAGGCACCGTTTCGGTTCCATAAGCCAAAGCCGCAACCGCTTGCGCGCCGCCAATAGCAAACACCGTATCCACACCGGCAATTTTTGCAGCAGCCAAAACCATATCGTTGACCACTCCATCCGGTGTCGGCACAACCATCACAATTTCTTCAACACCAGCAACCTTTGCAGGAATTGCGTTCATTAAAACAGAAGAAGGATAAGTCGCCTTACCACCGGGGACATATAAACCAACACGATCAAGTGGCGTGATTTGCTGACCTAATAGGGTGCCATCAGCTTCAGTATATGACCATGATTCCATGATCTGGTGTTTGTGATAACTACGCACACGTTCTGCGGCAACTTCTAATGCTTCGCGTTGTTCGGCAGGAACATTGTTATAAGCCGCATCAATGTGTTCTTGTGTAAAAATCAGCTCTTGCATTGAACTGACATTCATACGATCAAACTTATTCGTGTATTCAACTAAGGCATCATCACCACGTGAACGAATATTTTTTAAAACATCTTTCACTGTTGAATTGACTTGCTCATCAGACACGCCTTCCCATGCAAGCAAGGTATCCATTTGTTGCTGATAATCAGTTTGTGTTGTGCTTAGGCGTTTAATATTCATGATGTCTGTATATCTTTAAGATTGCCGCAGTCACGTTGTTTCTTCGCAATGACTGCGTAAATTTATTTGTTTTTTACCGCTTCGGCAATTTGTTCAATCAATTTTGCAACACGTGCATGTTTCATTTTCATTGATGCTTTGTTTACCACTAAACGTGAACTGATATCCGCAATATGTTCCAGTGGTTCCAGGCCATTAGCCTTTAGAGTATTACCGGTATCGACCACATCAATAATAAAATCAGCCAGGCCAACTAAGGGTGCTAGTTCCATTGAGCCATAGAGTTTAATGACTTCAACCTGTTTACCTTGCTCGGCATAATAACGACGCGCGCAATTTACAAATTTAGTCGCAATGCGTAAACGGCCTTCGGGTGCAGCAACGCCAACAGGTCCGGCGGTCATGAGTTTACATTTTGCAATTTCTAAATCTAAGGGCTCATATAAATCTTCACCGCCATGCTCAAGCAAAACATCTTTACCGGCAACGCCTATATCAGCAGCACCATATTGCACATAAGTTGGCACATCCGTTGCGCGAATAATAACCAGTTTCACATCATCATGATTAGTATCAAGAATAAGTTTACGACTGGTTTCAGGATCATCAACTGGCACTATTCCGGCATGTGCAAGCAGCGGCATGGTTTCTTTATAAATGCGACCTTTTGATAAGGCGATAGTTAATGTTTCACTCATAATTCTTTTCTTCTATTAAATACAACTTTAAAAATTTTAATCCGGCACACGACGAATGGTTGCGCCCAATTGTTGTAATTTTTCTTCGATACATTCATAACCACGATCGATATGATAAATACGTTCAACAACGGTGTCACCTTCGGCTACCAGACCTGCAATAACCAAACTTGCGGAGGCGCGTAAATCAGTTGCCATAACCGGTGCACTCTTTAACTGTTCAACACCTTTGACCAGGGCTGTATTGCCATTAACTTCAACATCCGCACCCATGCGCTTTAATTCCTGCACATGCATAAAACGGTTCTCAAAAATCGTTTCAGTTATACTCGATGAACCTTCAGCAACCGAATTCAATATAGAAAACTGTGCCTGCATATCCGTTGGAAAAGCAGGATAAGGCGCTGTACGAATATCAACAGAGTGCGCACGCTTGCCCTTCATATCCAAAGAAATCCAGTCTTTACCACTTTCAATTTCTGCACCGGCTTCTTTAAGCTTAGAAATAACGGCATCCAATAATGTTGGATCAGTATCTTTTAATTTAACCTTACCACCAGTTACCGCAGCAGCCACTAAATATGTTCCTGTCTCGATACGATCAGGCAAAATATCATAAGTGGTACCATGCATACGCTCAACACCTTCAATCGTAATGGTATCGGTACCTGCGCCGGTTACTTTTG
>Ga0316208_1001405_pt1 | contig 22745 bp, 22 predicted proteins | sample 3monopyrite_MG_FD_204944 | JGI IMG/M metagenome (GOLD analysis project Ga0316208, IMG submission 204944) | Microbial mat bacterial communities from mineral coupon in-situ incubated in ocean water Damariscotta River, Maine, United States -... | ecosystem: Environmental > Aquatic > Marine >... | reverse complement strand
AACCCGCTGCGTCATCCTTTGCGCTATTAATACGTGTTCCTGACGATAAACGTTGTAAAGATACTTGCAAAGCTTCTTGCGATTTATTCAAGTTACGCTGTGAATTCAGCGACATGATATTTGTGTTGATGACTTGAGGCATGACGCACTCTCCTTAACTTATTACTCGCGATAGTAAAAAATATTCATCACTACCAGAGTACTGACTTTCAGCGGATATACATTTAAATAATGTATTTACCGCTCCCAACAACACTAGCGTCCGGCAATTTTTTTCCTTTAGGGTGATATTGACAAAAAACCAAGAAAAGCTGACTCATAACCCATTGTTTTTATTAAGAATAAAAAAATAACCAATAATTTTTACTGAAAAAGCACAGAAAATATATATTGGCATAAATTTAAAGAGTTATTATTTAGAAGGGCAAGTACAATATGTCGGCGACACCGGGTTTAATAGAATAAATAATTACAAAAAATTAAACAACGAAAGGTCTTGTACACGGGTAAAGGCTTTTTGTGATGCTTCAAGCCCGGTAAGCTCTAAATTTAACCGGCTCACCGCTTCAGCAAAATCTAAATCTTCTACATCAGACAGAATTTCCCGAATCTGTAGCCGGTAAGTATCATTAATGACTTCCTGACTGTCTAATGTGTTTAATCGCGCACCTATTTTACCCCGCACAACTAACATATTATCGAGGGTCTGACTTAAATCTGTAATAGCACGGTTCATTGAGTTGTGAAATCCAATAACATCATTGGCTTCCGGTGTTTTTGATTGTAGAGCACGAATTAAATTTTCAAACGTAGTAAAGATATTTTGATTTTGACTGGGTCGAATTATAAAATGATCCCCATCTTCCGGTTTACCTTTTATAGAGGTATGCACGCCATTAAAAACAATGGCTTTACCTGATTGAAAAGGTAGATCTGCGGAAATAACCTTACCATTTGAATCAACGACCTTATAAGTTAATGGAATGCCTTTAGCCTTTTCAGTATCAGAAATATTTTCTGATGATTGATTAAAAACGATCGCATAAGTATCTGCAACGTAATTCGCAGATGCCTGCCCTGGGTCTATAATTCCTGTTCCCGTATTATCCAGGCCTTCGAGAGCATTAAAGGTGCCGTTACCATTTTTAATTTCAAGGAAAATTTCTGAGCCAGGATCATCAACCACAACACTCCTGCTACGGCTAATCTGTATTTCTCTATGGCTCTCATCACCATTGTATTCAAAACCGCCGGACTCCGTGCGTGAAAAAGGTTTAAAACGGCTCAATGATCCCGCATATAAATATTCATTATTGCTGTCCGTGGTATTAGCCAGATTTAATATCGCTTCCTGAATTTGGCTTATCTCGGCAGCAATATATGAGCGAGTTTCATCATTTTGGGAGTCATTATTAGCCTGAATTGAAAGCTCACTGGCTCTATGAATTAAATCAACAATATTTGATAAAACACCTTCTGACAAGGTTATACGCGCTCTGGCAGCTTCAACGTTAGACTGATGTTGATTAATGGCCGACAAGGTATCTTTTAAATTTACAATCCGAGAGGCCGCGACAGGGTCATCTGAGGGCTTAAATATTTTTTTACCGCTCGCCACTTGCTGTTGCGTACGGCTTAATGTTTCATGCTGTTTAAGCATGGAGTTAATCGCTTCGCGTTGCAGTTGAGAAGATGAAATCCTGGACATTATCTTCTCAATGAATTAATTAATGTATCAAACATTTCATTAGCCGTTGCAATAACTTTAGCATTCGCTTCATATGCTTTTTGATGTCGTAATAGATCCGCTGCTTCCTCGTCTAAATTCACACCAGAAATGGCTTGATTAGCAGCCTTGGACTGTTCATATAAAATATTTTGCGCTTCATTATTCACACTCAGCTCGTTTGTTTTGCTGCCAATACGACTAACCAGCTGACTGTATACTTCACTGTAATTTGAACTCCCTTTATCTAAAGTTCTTTTACTTTGAAGTTTTCCTAACTCTAAAATATTTTTATTATCACCTACAGCATCCTTGTTATATTCAACAATAAAAACATCGCCAGCTTTAGCTTCACCACTTAATTTTACGCTATAGCCCGTTTCCATCCCCCCTTGCTTAGAGAATAAGTTAATACCTTTACTTGGATCATAAAATATTTTTTCACCTAACTTCTCAACACCAAGATCCTTTTCCTTCTTATCATCACCCTCAATCTCTTCAGTATTCTTTCTGTTCGCTGGAATAGCAGGAGTTGCGGCTGAGCCTTTTTCACCAGCAACAGCGGGGGTTGCAGGTATTGCTTTGCCTTGTTCATCAAGCTGCTGAGTTTTAACAACCCTGCCTTTATCATCTAAAAGTTCAATGTGATTTTCATCAACAAAACGTATCGTAATTGAAGGCGACAAAGCTTCTTTTAGAGTTGCAAAACTCGGGGCACCAATATCGGTTACTTCGCCAATAGAGGCTTTTACATTACCTAAATTATGTACCGATGTACGAACACGGACAGGTGATGCCGCTGCAATATCATTTGTATTTTTAATATCAACGGAAAATTCACGAGCCGCTGCACGGGTTGGACGAATAAAGAAACTGTCGCCGTCTTCAATTCTATTTCCTTTGTTAAAGGAAATAGTAAATCCTTCGCTGTCTATATGGCGTGGAATAGTAGTAAAAGTATCAACAATCTTATTATCACTTTCACGAACCAAAGTATATTGACCGGAGCTGTAATTAAGTTTGTAATCACTTGTTGTTAAATTATCAACGTTTGTAATCGTTGTTCTGAAACCATAGTCGCCTTTATTCGATTCTCTGGCTAATGTTAATGGTGTTGTTTCATCTATACTGTTAAAAAAATTACCACCCAGCTTGTTTTCTAAGGTCATCCCTTTTTTATGTTGATCATTAAATGTTTTTGTCACACCAATGGCAATTCTACCTAACTCATTTTGTGCGCCACCCAGTATTTTATCCCTAAAATCAACCAGTCCACCAATTGACCCACCTTTCATAAACTGGGTGATAACAGAGTCTGTATTCAAATTTTTATATACAATTTCCAGTTGCGATGGATCATGTTCATTCGCCTTTAATCCAATCTGTGAATGATTTTTACCAATAACCAATGTTTGTCCATTACCAACAAACACATTCAGGGAACCATCTTCCTGCTCAGTTGTACGTACTTCAACCCTTTCCGCTAAACGGTGCAATAAACGTTCACGTTGATCAAGTAAATCATTAGGCTCACCCTGAGTAACTTCTTTTGCCAAAACTATTTTCCAGTTAACATCAGCAATTGAAGCTGCAATATTATTAACATCCGTAACGTGTGTTTTTAATGTTTCATTTGTTCCTTTGCGCAAACTTTCAAAGCGTGTATTTAGATAGCTGAAACGTTCTCCTAATGCATTGGCTTCGCCCAGCAAAACTTGTCTTGCTGACTGAGAGGATGGATCATTGGAAATATTGTTAATTGAGCTAAAAAAAGATTGTAATGTAGGAGCCAGACCCGCTTTCGGATCCGCTAACATGTTGTCAATTTGACTGGTATAATCATAATTAATTTGAATACCACTGGTAATTGAAGCATTAGTGCGCATATCAGAGGAAACAAAATCATTGTGTACTCGTTTAACACTGTTTATATCAACGCCGGTTCCTAATGCACCTACCCCCGTTATTTGAGCAGGACGTGTAGCTACTTCAACCCGCTGTCGGGAAAAACCTTCGGTGTTTGCATTAGCAATATTATGGCTTGCCGTTGACATACCGCGACGCGCAGCCAGCGTTCCGGAAACACCAACAGATAAGACATCAGACGTGCCCATTTAATACACCTTTATCAACGTCATTACTGCTGATTAACTTACTTTCATCGATACCAAATCTGGCTTGTTCTTTAAGATTTTCCCGATGCAAGATATTGATTACTTTGTCTGCGTAATTCGGATCGGTTGCGTAGCCCGCTTCATGAATATTTTTGATAAATAAGCGATCATTTCCCTGCTGCTGTAGTGCATTATCATAACGAGTATTCGTATGAAGAAAATTAACATAATCATCAAAGCTGTCAGCATAAGAATCATAGGCGCGAAAAGATGCTTTTTCATACTTTGCCAAACCATTGCTATACTCCAGGGTTGATTTACTGACGCGTTCACCATCCCAGCGCTTATCAGCTTTAATATTAAAAAGATTAAAACTACTGTTTCCATCTTTATGACGAATAACGGCTTTGCCCCAGCCCGTTTCTAACGCTGCCTGTGAGACAAGCAATAAGGGTGAAACACCTAATTTATTCGCCGCTTCTTCTGCATACGGTAAAATATGCTCAACAAATTCTTCCGGGGAATTAAAAACAATATCTTCAGATTTAGCTGCGCTTATCTCATAATCTGAATTTTGTTGCTGCAACGCGGACTGTTTTCTTTCAACGACTGAAAGTGGCAAAGTCTTTCCGCTTGCAGGTGATGAAATGCGTGTTTTACCGTCATATGCAAACTCAGCAGGATTGCCTTTAACCGGTGTATTTCTACTTAGCTGACGCACCAATGCTTCTGCAATACCGATACCTTTGCTATTTGCCATATCGAGTGAAACTTGTTTATCAAACATATCCCGATAAACTTTTGACTGGTCACTATCAAATATGTCATCCCCCATGCTTGCATCCCGCATACTCTTTAACATCATTTGAATAAATATCCCTTCAAACTGTTTGGCAACTTGTTTTAACGATGCTTCAGGATCAACCCGTGCCTGTGCACGCATTGCATTTATACCGTTAAAATCTGTATATGTAGGCGTAAGTGTTGAGCTTTGCATTGAGCTACCTTATTGATTCAATATGTTCAATAAGTACTATGCAGAAAGTGTGCCGTTTTTATAATAGGGATATATTGTTAGTAATGAGGGGTAAATTCAGATAACAATTAATTCTGCTTGCAATGCACCAGCTTCTTTAAGCGCTTCGAGTATCGCAACTAAATCACCCGGAGCCGCACCAACTTCATTAACGGCCTTAACGATTTGGTCGAGTGAAATACCGGGGTCTAGCTTAAACATGCGATTATTTTCCTGTCGTAACTGTATGTCGGTGTTAGGCACAACAACGGTTTGTCCTTCGGACAATCCCGCCGGCTGGCTCACCTGGGCATTTGGCGTAATGGTAACGATCAAATTACCATGAGAAACAGCCGCGGGCAGTACTTGTACATGTTTTCCAATCACAATAGTACCGGTACGTGAATTAATAATGATTCTGGCAGGTGCTTCTGCCGCTTTAAGGGTCAGGTTTTCAAGCAAAGAAATAAAAGCCACGCGTTGCGAGGTATCTTCAGGAGAGTTAACTACAACGGAACCCGCATCTTTAGCATAAGCCGTTCCTGAACCCACGGTATTATTAATCACCTTGACTAAACGATTTGCTGTCGTAAAATCAGGCTGGTTTAAATTCAACACAACCTCTTTGTTTAAGCCAAACGGTGTAAAAATATTTTTTTCAACCGTAGCGCCGTTTAGTATTCGTCCAACACTTGGCACATTCACGGTAATCCTGGATCCATCACCGCCTTCAGCACCAAAACCACTGACAACAACATTACCCTGTGCAATTGCATAAATATTATTATCCGCACCACGCAAAGGTGTCATTAACAAACTTCCTCCTCTTAAGCTTTTAGAACTTCCTATAGAGGATAATGTAATGTCAATTTTCATTCCCGCCCTGGCAAAAGCAGGAAGCTCTGCATGTATAGCAACAACAGCAACATTTTTTGCCTGTAGAGTAACGTCTGCAGGAATATTCACACCCAACTTTGAAAGCATGTTTTTAAGGCTTTGTATTGTTGCTTCACCTGAACCATCACCAGTACCATTCAAACCTACCACGAGGCCATAACCAACCAGTTGGTTACTTCTGACTCCGGCAATTTTAGTTAAATCTTTAACCCGCTCAGCATTTGCAGTAGTAAAACTCAAACTAAATAACAGTAATAAACCGGCAATGATGGTAAACGTTAAATCTTTTCCTGATAACATTTTTATATCCTCTGTAACGTTTAACTGCTCTTAATAAGGCCAGGCCTGACTTTGAAAAAAGCGTCCAAGTGCTCCCAGTTTATTTGCTGAAGCCAGGTCACCTTTCCCACTATATGCCATATGTGCATTTGCTATGCGGTTTGATTTAACCATATTATCCTGTGTAATGTCCTGCGGCCTGACAACGCCAATAAAACGAATATATTCATCAGAGCGATTTAACAGCATGAGTTTTTCACCCTGAACGACTAAATTATTATTCGGTAACACCTTCGTAACAGTAACTGCAATTTTTCCATTAAAGCTACTATTCATAGCACTTGTGCCCTGCCCATTAAATTCCCGTTCACCATTAAAATTATTTTTTAAAATTTCCGTACCATTTTTTTTCACTGGCTGGCCTGCTAATGTTGGCCCTGGTAAATCGACTTTATTATCTTTAGAGCTATTGGTATTTGAGGTTGCACTTGAATTTGTACTTTCAATTAAATCAACTAATAAAATATCACCAACATAGCGCGCAGTTGTATCACCAAACAACCCAACACGCATACCTTCCTGATATATTGAACCATTATCTTTATATGATATTTTTAACGGGACCTGTTTAATCGGTTTAAAGCTGTTCAATCTATTTTTAGTATCACGCAACTTTAAACAGCCTGATAGAAAAACAGGTATCATTAACAAGACGATAATATTTCTAAATTTCATGCGTAATTTTCCAATATTAAAGGTTATTGTTTACGTATTGCAGCATTTGATCAGCGGTTGATATTGCTTTTGAATTCATTTCATAAGCTCGCTGGGTTTCAATCATATTCACCAGCTCTTCAACCACATTAACATTTGAACCTTCAACTGAACCTTGTATTAAGCTACCTAAATTATTACTGTCCGGGTTACCAACAACAGGGGCACCACTTGCTCCTGTTTCTAAATACAGGTTGCCACCAATTGATTGTAAACCCGACGGATTGACAAAATTGGCTATTTGTATTGTTCCTACCTGAGCAGGAGCAGGATTACCCGGCTGAGTAACAGAAACAATGCCATCAGTACCAATTGTGACACTCAACGAGTTTTCTGGAATGATAATATCTGGCTGAACTCTATAGCCCGACGAGTTTACAAGTTGTCCTGCGGAGTTCACCTGAAATTCACCATTACGTGAATAACCCATGTCTCCATTTGGTTTTAATATTTGAAAAAATCCTTTTCCTTGTATAGCCAGATCAAAAGTATTATTTGTTTGCGTAAAATTTCCCTGAGTATGCAGTTTTTGTGTTGCAACAGTACGTACACCTGTACCTAGTGATAGTCCTGAAGGTAACTCTGTATCCTCACTGGTTTGGCCACCCGCTTGTCGTAAATTTTGATATAACAAATCTTCAAATACTGCACGAGATCTTTTATACCCGGTGGTATTAACATTCGCCAGGTTATTACTCACAACAGCCAATCTATTCTGTTGTCCTTCTAAACCTGTTTTAGCAATCCACAGCGCCTGACTCATTTATTTTCTCCAAAAAACATCACTAACTCGTTGTATATACAATACAATTAAACTTAATCGTTAACCTAATCGCATTAATTGCGATGACTGTTCATTATTTTTTTCTGCCGTTTTTAACATTTTAATTTGCATTTCAAACTGACGGGCTAACTCAATCATATTGACTAAAGCTGATGCAGCATTCACATTACTGGTTTCAAGTGTGCCCGAAACAACGGAAACCGTATTATCAAGCTCAGCCTCTTCACCATTTTTCAGCTCAAATAAGCCATACTCATTTCTTTTTAATTCTTTAATATCCGGATTAACTAATTTTAGTTTTGCTATGATTGTTGAACCTGTTGCTTGTCCCGGTGCAATAATACTCACCGTACCATCTTTGCCAATATCAACCTTCGCAGCTTCAGGTACAACAACAGGGCCACCGTCACCTATAACGGCATAGCCTGTTCCGGTTCTTAACACACCGGCATTATCAACATTTAAATTTCCTGCTCGTGTATAAGCTTCATTTTCTTCCGGCGTTTCCACAGCCAGAAAACCGTCACCTGCAATTGCGATATCAAGATCTCGCCCGGTTGTATTCATAGAACCAGGATTAAAATTAATTCCCGGTTTTTCGGCCATAGAATAAACGCGTGTCGGATGCCCTGAGCCACCAAACAAAGGCATGCTTCTCGCGGCAGCATAATCTGCGCGAAAACCATTGGTACTGATATTGGCTAAATTGTTTGCATTCACCGCTTGTGCCAACATATTTTGTTTAGCACCCGACATTGCAACATACATCATGCGATCCATTTTTTTATCCTATTTGCATTTAATCATGTTTAACGAATATTGATGACCGTCTGGGTTACATCATCTGCGGTTGAAATAACCTGCGCATTGGCCTGAAAATTTCGTTGTGCGGTGATCATATTGACAAGTTGCCCGGTTAAATCAACATTGGAACCTTCCAATGCGCCTGATTGAATTAAACCTAAACTACCTGAACCAGGGTTACCGACAAGTGCCGGACCAGAATCAAAACTCTCTGCCCAATTGGTATCACCGAGTTGTCGCATACCATTCGGATTAGAAAAATTTGCTAATGCGACTTGCCCTAATGTTCTATTTTGTCCATTGGTAAATCGAGCACGAACAATACCGGTATCATCAATATCAACACCGGTTAAACGGCCAGAGGTATAGCCATTTTGTTTAATACCATTGACAGTAAAACTACCGCCAAACTGTGTAATCGGAACAGCACCCTGAACATCAATGGTTAATGCAACAGGCTCTGCGCCTGAACCCGTATCTATTGCAGGAAAATTTATTTTTCCGGGAGGAACAGCGATGCTATTGATTTGAGAAAGCGCACCTTCGCCATCAAACATCAGTTTATCCGGAATGCCAACCGTTTCACCTTCTGCAGCACGCACATTTTTACCATCAATATAAGTATGTAACTCCCATTCATTAGGTACTGCTGTTTTCACATAATACATACTTGCTAAATGAGGTGAACCCAATGAATCATATACCGTTAATGACGTTGAATGTGTAAACGATGAAGGACGAGCCGGGTCAAAAGGAAATGTTGTGGGTGGTGTTTCTGCACTATCTAAGTTAACTGCAACTTCCACAAGATTTGTTGCTTTGGGTGGAATGTTTGATGAGTCTAACCTTAGTGGACCAGCCGATCCTGAAATAGCGCCGTTTTCATCTGCGGTATTAATAATCACTTTTTGATCATTACTATTAACAATAAAGCCATCCCGATCAGCCTGAAACTGGCCTTGACGTGAATAAACACGCGATCCATTGTCTTCAAGAATAAAAAAACCTTCTCCATTTATGGCTAAATCAAGTTTATTATCAGTAAAACCAACATTACCCTGCGAAAATAACTGATCAACCGAAGCTAAACGCACACCAGCTCCAATTGCGTTTGACGTTGCACCTGAACTCGAAGCGGCGTAAACATCAGCAAAGTTGGCACGTGACTGTTTAAAACCTGTGGTACTTGCGTTAGCCACATTATTACCAATGATGCGTAACTCTTGTGCGGCGGCGTTAATACCACTTAGCGCGGAACGGAATGGCATAATAATTCTCCTCTATTACAAAATTTCTTTCACATCAGCTAAACTTGCTGAACCTGCATTGGCCAGGGAGAGTGATACCCCTTTGCCACCTAAACCGAGAGATACGCTTTGTACCCTGTCAGTAATTAATGTACCTAATGATTCTGAGCGACCCTCAACATTAGCAATCGCATTAATAGAATAACTTCCCGGGCTTGCTTTTTGATCATTTGCAAGCATGCCATCCCACGAGAAATGGGCGACCCCAGCGGGTTTATTACCTAAATCAATTTCTTTCATTAAACGTCCAGCGTTATCCATAATGTTGACTTTTAAATCAGAAACATTGCTTGCAAGTTCAACAGCACCTCTCATCGGGGTCCCTTCATATAAAGAACTCATAGAACCGGGAACTAAAACATCCCTCCCCACCATACTTGATGCCTGTAAAGCCTGGCTGGATTTCAACGAAGTTGCCAAACTATTAAATGAATCTTTTATTTCCTTTAAACCCGAAACAGTACTGAACTGCGCCATATCACTGAGGAAGTCACCATTTTCCATTGGCTTCATGGGATCCTGATGATTCATCTGCGTGGTCATCAATTTTATAAAATCAGATTGTCCTAATTTTTGCTCTTTTAAAGCTTCTTTAGGTTTTGCTAATCCCAGATTTTCTAAAACGGGTGCACCGGGTTTGTTTACACTGTCCATTTTTCAAACTCCTGATTACTTACTCTATTCATTATATTTAACCTGTTACTGACCGAGTGATAATGTACGCATTAACATTTGCTTGGCAGTATTCATCACCTCAACATTTGTTTGATAAGAACGTGATGCTGAAATCATATTTGCCATTTCTTCAATGACATTCACATTAGGCATATAGACATAGCCCTCTTCATCAGAGAGCGGATGGCCAGGGTTATACTCCGCACGTGCAGGATCCTGTTTTTCAACGATACCTAATACCTGCACACCAACGCTGCCATTCTCATCATCAAACTCATTACTTAACATGGTGGCAAAAACAGGTTGTCGTGCACGATAAGTTTCACCCGTACTGCTGCTGGCACTATTGGCATTGGCCAGGTTGCTGGATGTGGTATTCAGCCTCAGTGTTTGCGCAGATAATGCAGTACCAGCAACATCAAAAATATTAAATAGAGACATTTTTATTCACCTTTTATTGCTGATAACATTTTATTGATTTTTCCTGACATTATTCTCAAGGTCATTAAATAACGCATTGAGTTATCAGTGAATTCACTCATTTCGATATGAGGTTCAACTGTATTGCCATCCAGAGAAGACTGTAATGGTTGCCGATAAAGTTTTTCCGCCCCCATAAAAATACTTTTAGGCTGAATATGACCAGCTTGTGTTGCATTTAGTGCTACACTCATTCTTCCATTTGTTGCAGACTGAAGTGCGGCTTTGAAATCAATATCCTTCGCTTTGTAACCAGGCGTGTCGGAATTCGCGAGATTTTGTGAAAGCAGCTGCGCTCTGCGACTCTGCAAGTGCATTGCATTTTCATGAATCCCGAATAAATTATTGATACTGTTTAACATGGTTACTGCTCCTCGTTTGTCTAATGAGGTAACTGCAACTGCCGTGCCAATCAACTTAAACAAAGAAGATCAAGCACTTACTACATATCAACTGGCCGATATTGTAAAAACAAGCGGCAAAGATAAGCCCTCACGGCAAAAATATTAGCCGCAATGTTTAAAAGTGAAGGAAGGTAAAGATAAAAAAGAGGTTTTAAATTTTAAGAATCATGTAAACGGTAAACAACACCATCACCATAACGTACCATAGCAAATGCCTTAGTATAGCCCGTTGGAGATTCTGAACCGCCAAGTATCAGTGTACCACCGGGTTTTAATGTTTTTGCCATGCGTTCAAGAATGTCTTTTTTCATTTCTGAGGAGAAATAAATTAAAACGTTTCGACAAAAAATAATATCAAACTGTCCCAACAAGGTATAATTACTTAATAAATTTAACTCGGTAAAACGCGCCCGCATCATAATTTCCTGCTGCAGTTGCCAGCTATCATCTTTTTTTGTAAAAAATTTATCTCGTCTTTCTGTTGATAGTCCACGAATAACACTCAACTCATCATAACAGCCTGATTTCGCCTGGTTCACGACAGTTTGAGAAATATCTGTACCAACGATTTCGACTTTAGAGGATAACTTACCCGGATTAGATTTCTGAAACTCGCTAACACTCATACTAATAGAATAGGCTTCCTGCCCTGTTGAGCTTGCCGCTGACCAGATTCGGACAGGGGCATTTTTTTTTGCCAGTTCAGGGAGGAGATCTTTTTTCAGAATTTCAAACGGATAAACATCTCTAAACCACATTGTTTCATTTGTGGTCATTGCATCGATGACCGTTTCACGTAATTTTTTGTCATTACCTTTAACTAAGGTCGACATCATCTCGGACAATGACGGAAAAGAAAAATCTTCAGCAACGCGTTTTAGCCGGCTGGTAACAAGATAATGTTTGTTTTCACCTAAAACAATGCCACAGGCATCTTCAAGATAATGTCTAAAGGTATCGTATTCATGTACTGCTATAGGAGAATTTTCCACGGTATTCCTTAACTAAATAATCTGGTGTGTACAAAAAAAATTATAACTTGCCTTTTTCTAGTAATAGGGACTTAACAGCATCAACCAATTCATCAGCTTTGAATTTTGGAATAAATTTATCTGCGCCCACTTTTTTTGTCATACTTTCATTAAAGTTTCCACTTAACGATGAATGTAGCATTATAGTCAAATCTTTCAGCCGTGGATCTGAGCGCACTTCTGTGGTCAGTGTATAACCATCCATTTCTGGCATTTCAATATCAGATATTAAAAGAGAAAATTCGTTTGGTACATCATTACCTTTATCCGCGCTCGCTTTTAAAACTTGCAGAGCCTCTTTTCCGGTGGTCGTTATGACTGCATCTATCCCTACTTTTTCAAGTGTGCGCTGAACCTGATTACGTGCGACATAAGAATCATCCGCAACTAAAAACTTCATTCTATTACCGTCTTTATCTAAAATGGTTGCCTCATCTTCAAGATGCATATCCTCCCCAATAATTTCTGAGAGTATTTTTTCAACATCAATGATTTCAACAAGTTTTTTATCAATTTCTGTTACCGCCGTCATGTAGTTATTTTTGCCTACACCCTTTGGCGGCGCCTTTATATCAGCCCAGTTCATATTGACAATACGCTCCACGGCTTTAACTAAAAAGGCCTGCACGGTACCGTTATACTCTGTAATGATAATAAGGTTATCAGTGACCTTTTCTAATTGAGGTTGACCAATGGCAGACGCTAAATCAATAACTGGAATCGTTTTTTTGCGGATAGTCGCTAAACCTCTTGTCGAGCGATGGGAATGAGGTAATTGAGTTAGTTTTGGACAAGATAAAACTTCCTGAACTTTAAAGACATTAATTCCAAATAGCTGTGGCCCGTTTAAGCGAAACAGTAAGACCTCAAGTCGGTTTTCACCAACGAGATTGGTCCGTTTATCCACATCATCTAATATACTCGCCACAACAAAGCTCCTATTTCTATTAACATTGGATTTATCGGCTCTAAATCTGCATTACTTTAGTCTTAAATGGAAAATAGATTATAAAACTTAATGGCACATAGTTTGCATATTTTATTAAGAAAATGAAACAAGGTAAGCAAATTTAAGATGAAAGCAGGACCGTACAGCATAACAAAGTACATAAACGTCATATTATTGACCTTTTGTGTGCCATTTAGCGCCCAAGCGAGTGCCCTACAAAGTCATTTGTCGATAAAAGAGGCCATTAAGGAGTTTGTAACACAACAAGATGTGCCTCTGGACAATATCATTGTCCGCCTGACTTCTGCCAAAAAACGCCTTAATGTCCCTCAATGCACCATACCGCTGGATGTCGCTATGGCGCCTGGCGCCAAACAAATCGGCCGGACAACTGTTTCGGTTAGTTGTCTGTCCCCTCAACCCTGGAAAGTGAATATTGCAGTACATATTGATGGAAAAATTGATGTATTGGTTGCTCGCCACCCTATAGCACATAGAAGTTTTATTCAGGAAAGCGACCTTGAGTTTGCCCCACGATTATACTCTCAATTAAATAGGGGATATTACATCTCAATGGATAGGCTGCAAAATATGGAAGCAAGGCGAAATATTCGACCGGGACAGGCCATAAATGCCAATTTAATCAAAGCACAAAAGCTGGTTAATCGAGGTCAATATATCACCATTATTGCGCAAAATGGCAGCCTCAACTTACGCGTAAAAGGCAAAGCATTAATGGATGGTTTACAGGGTCAAACCATAAAAGTTAAAAATTTAAGCAGTAAAAAGCTGATTTTTGCCGAAGTTATTTCGGCTGGCACTGTAAAAGTGCATTTTTGAGACATAGGTAGCGACAAAATAGACATACCTATATGATACTAACCCGGAAATTAAAGTTTTTCAGCGAAAGGACGCTATTAAGGATGAAAGACGGTGTAGGAGTAACTCATGGCAAATGACATAACGAGTATAAATTCGAATCGCTCACAACTAAGTTCTAATACGAGCAATACGGTTAAAATACGGGATGGTGCTGGTTCAAACGGCAGTAGCGACAACTCTGCTGCTGGCGATCGCGTAACATTAACGAATACTGCGTCACGTTTGCAAAATTTAGAACAGAAATTAAGCGGTGCATCCCCTATTGATGCGGAACGTGTTGCCGCTGTACAAAAAGCCATTTCAAGTGGAGAGTACTCTGTTGACGCAGATCGTGTAGCCGATAAAATGCTCGCATTCGAAGAAAATATGATCAGATAAAATGAAAAATTCGATTTCATCTCTCGAAAGTATTCTGAGCAGCAGCCTCGATAAAATACAACAGCTGCTCAACATTCTCCAACAAGAAACAGAATTGTTAAAAGAAAAGAATATTGCTGAGTTAGAAAACCTCACTTTAAAAAAAACACAACTCACGGAACAAATAGAGCACAACGAAAAGCAGCGTATTAACTTTTTAACTGAAAATTTATTGGATCCAAATCAACCTGAACAATGGTTAAAGACACCCCAATTAAAAACAATTTGGGCCAACATCCAGAATTATGCCGAACAATCAAAAAAACAGAACCAAATTAATGGTCTGGTGATTAATGGCAACCGAAATAGAATTAAAACTCAAATTGAAATTTTAAGTCGCTCTTCCCTGCCACCTGCAGACCTGGTTTACTCTGCATCTGGTGAAGGCATTAAACAAAGAAGTAACAAAACACTCGCTCGCGCTTAACTAAACATTATCTAATCATGCCGAACCAGGAAAACTATCTTATAAAGGACAAACTGGAAGTTTTTAACCTTATAAAAAGCATACAAAAATCTCGCCAACTTATTTCCATTTCTTTTGATGCATTACCAAAATACTGTTTAACCTTATTACTTGATATACATAAAGATGCAGGCATCTTAGTCTTTGATGAATCCAACCCTAAAGTCACCACTAAACTCATTGAAAATAAAAATGAAGCGGAGTTTTCTTTAAAACTAGATCAGCTCCCTGTCATATTTAAAAGCGAGCTTATTGTTAATAACAATAAACCCAACCTGCTTTATGCACATTTCCCAAAGGAAATATATTACCCTCAAAACCGGCGTGATTACCGTTACCGCACCGAGTTTATGGACAACATCCAGACGACAATTTTTCTCTCAGCGCAAAAAAAACTAAACTGTGTTTTAGTCAATATATCTCTTGGCGGCTTATGCTTACGCTTTCCTTACAGCACGGCAAATAAGTTCCACCTTAACCAGCTAATTGATGACATTCAGATTAAATTCCCGGATGCAAAAGGATTTTCAGTTACAGCCAAAATACAATTCAAACACTATGACCATAGCAATGCATATGTAGCGCTTGGTATGCAAATACATCATAAAAATGCTTCAACTGAAAAAGCAATTCAACAATTTATTTACCATTCCTAAAGGTTCCCTTTTACAATACCTAATTGCAAACATTTATTGGCATATCCTTACATAAAGATTAAGGCACACTTCTGAGGCAGTGCCCACATAAACTAACTAAGAATTGAATGGCGTCCTCGACAGGAATCGAACCTGTAATCTGTTCCTTAGGAGGGAACTGCAATATCCATTATGCCACGAGGACTTACTGTTAAGATTGTACCACCGTTATAACATTAACGCTGATAGCTATTAAGGTTTTTGCCGCTTAAAAACAGGAAAAATCTATTGCCTATTATCCATACGACTATATGATTTTATTGTAAATATTGGATTTACACATATGGTTCGCCGCATTTTTTGACTAAAACTGGAAGTTCGTCTATTATCTGCACATGAATCGCCTTTCAATATTTTTTATTATTAGTGTCTTGTTCTCGCATTCTGCCTGGGCATTTCATGATATTGAAATTGATCACACGCATGACAAGACCTATACACAAACAGCAGGTCAAAATGCTGATGATGATAACTCATACGATCATTGTGGACATGCCAGTTCACATCTGCTTGCTCTACATTCAGTATCAAAATTAATTGTAAATATTGAAGCAAATGAAGATATAGTTTTTGAAAAAAATAGCACTTCATCAATTAACTACCAACCCCCAGTCCCCCCTCCAATTTCATAAACCTTTAACGTTATTACAAAATTATTAGCACAGATCCGCTTAAATTGTGCTGATACCTTAACGATCATGTTCATTATGAAGGTTTTACAACAATGTTATTTATTAAAAGGTTCTACAAACAGAGTCTGTTTGCTGGTCTGTGCATGTTTTATACTTATTTACCAGTCAGTTATGCACAAACAACCGGTAAAATAAGTATTATTCCTGCAGAAGTTGAGTTAAATCAGCTTATCCGAAAAGTACTACCAACACATCCACGCTTTATTGCAGCGCAAGCTGAGTTACAAGCAGCAAGAGCACTCTATAGCGCATCAACAAATGCAATATATAACCCTGAACTGGAAGTAGATACAGAAGAGACCAATATTCGCACATCGACTATTGGTTTAAGACAAACCATTGACTGGGGCGATCAACAAGGTGCAAATACTCAAATTGCCAAGTTTCAGTTTAATGCGGCAAAAGAAAACTTTAAGCAAGAACGGCATAGGCTCATCAGTGATTTATTAATCATCGCGGGTGATTATAAAAATAAAGCACGATTAGCTGCGCTTTCAAATCAACGTTTAACATTGATGAAAGACTTTTATTCTCTGGCTAAACAAAAACACAGCGCAGGCGATCTGAACCAAGTTGAACTTGATTTAGCTCAACTCGCCTATAGTGAATCTATTTTTGATAATGCACGGGTTCTTTCTGAATATACTCAAGAAAAGCAAAATTTTTATGCCATGTTTGCTGCTGTCGCAGAAACAACGCTGCCTGAAATACCACGTGACTTTCAAAAAGTATCGCTTCCTGCTGAACTGGATTCTTTTTTAATGACTTTACCGAAAGTACAAAAAATGCGAGCGACTGTTGCAGCCAATAAAAATATTATCGCGTTGCGACAGGCTGAAAGCAGCGCTGATCCCAGTATTGCCATTCGCGGAGGTAAAGAAGATAAAGAATCGCTTGTTGGCGTAACCCTGACAATTCCCATTAATATTCGTAACAACTTTACCGCTGAGATAAAAGCCGCAGAACAAGATTACTTACAGTCCGAACAGCTTGCACAACAAGCATGGAGAAATTTACGTCGCGATATTATTAGCCAGACTCGCCACTATGAATTGACCCGCAATGCATGGCAGCAGTGGCGTTTAAATGGTCAAGCAAGTATTCAGCGTCAGTTAAGCCTTCTTAAACAACTATGGCGTACAGGAGATCTGAGTACCACTGATTATCTGGTACAAATAAAACAAAACCTGGATACACAATCAGCCAGTATTGAACTGCATACAACACTCTGGAAGAGCTGGTTAATGTGGCTAGACTCTACTGCTCAAATTGAAACATGGCTACAACTAAACTTTACAAGGAATCAATAAAATGATCCGTTTACTCTTAATATCCCTAATTTCAGTTTCTTTAGTTTCTTTGGCAGCCGGCAATGACAACAAAGAAAACCCAGCACATAGCACAAAAAGCCATAAAGAAAACAAAACACATCAGGATGATGAGCATCATGGCGCAAAAAAAGAAAAAGCCCATAATGATCATGATGACCATAGTGATGATGAACATCATGATAAAAAAGAAAGTGGCCATAATGAAGAAGCAGGAACTATTCATCTGAACCCCGAACAAATGAAAATGGCAAATATTGTCGTTAGCACTTTACAGCAAAGTGAAGCGATAATAACTACACGTGCCCCCGGCGAAGTTATATTAAATGATTACCGTACGATTAAAATTTCTCCACGAATAAACTCACAAATTATAAAACGTCATGCCAAGCTGGGTGATGAAGTAGTGGAAGGCCAAATTTTAGTAACATTATCAAGCGTGGAAGTAGCGGAAGCTCAGGGAAAACTTTTATTAGCAGACAAAGAATGGAAGCGTGTAAAAAAACTAGGCCTCAAAGTTGTCTCAGCCCGTCGCTACCTTACCGCAAAAATTGAATATGAAAAGTCTTATGCAAGCGCAAAAGCATTTGGTATGAATAATAAAGAAATAAATGAATTACTTGTTCAAAAACGCAGTGCTGATGGTTCATTTAATCTTTTTGCAAAACAAGCGGGACGTATTTTACATGATAAATTTATAGTCGGTCAGTATGTAGAAGCGGGCTATGAACTTATGCTCATTTCTGATGAATCAACAATGTGGATAGAAGCACGCATTACTCCTGAAACAGCAGGAAAAATAAAAGTTGGAAACAGTGCTGTAGTAATGACAGATAATTTACGCTTATCGGCAAAAGTAAGTCAGTTGCATCATACTCTTGATGAAACAACGCGTACTTCAGCTGTTCGTATTGAGGTTGATAATAAAGATGATCTGTTACATGCCGGCATGTTTGTCTCAACCATAATCGAAACCAATAATAAATACACAGCTTTACAATTACCCGAGGCAGCGGTATTACGCAGCAGTGATGGTGACTGGCAGATTTTTGTCGAGCAGGACGAAGCTGGTGAGTTTAAAGCAGTTGAAGTTGATGTAAAGCATTTTAGTAATGGTAGCGCGATTATAGAAGGTATTAAACCTGGTACACGTGTTGTTACTCAAGGTGCTTTTTTCGTTCAGTCTGAGCTTGCTAAAGGCGGCTTTGAAATTCATAACCACTGAGGCTGAGGATAATGTTAAATAAATTAATTGATATGGCGATAGGCAGTCGCCTTCTCGTGATTATTGCTCTATTAGCAATGATGGTTGGGGCAACAATGACGCTGCCTAAACTCAATCTTGATGCCTTCCCGGATGTCACCAATGTGCAAGTACAGGTAAATACTGTCGCGCGGGGACTAGCGGCAGAAGAAGTCGAACAACTTATTACTTTTCCTATCGAAGCGGTTATGTACAGTTTGCCAGATGTAGAAGAAGTACGTTCAATTTCTAAAACGGGTTTATCGGTGATTACTGTAGTATTCAAAGAAGGCACTGATATTTATTTTGCCCGGCAACTGGTCTTTGAACGACTGCAAACAGCGAAAGAGGAAATTCCCGATGGGATAGGTACTCCGGGCATAGGACCGAATACATCGGGTTTAGGTCAGGTTTACCAATATATTTTACGTGCCGATGACCCAGTTAAATACAATGCGACTACCTTGCGCAGTTATAATGACTGGATAGTAAAACTACTGCTCATGCCAGTCGGTGGTGTAACCGAAGTTTTATCATTTGGTGGAGAAGTTCGGCAATACCAGGTTCAACTCATCCCAAAACATTTATTAGCACATAAACTGACCGGTGAAGATGTTGCAAAGGCTATTGAGGATAATAATCGTAATGCCGGCGGTTGGTACATGGATAGAGGTGAGGAGCAGTTGATCATACGTGGTGTCGGCTGGGTACGCAGCGGAGAAGATGGACTGCGCGATATTGGTAACATCCCGCTTAAAATTGTTGATGGGATTGCTGTCAAGGTAAAAGATGTTGCGAAGGTAAACTTTGGTGCTGAAATTCGTCAGGGCGCGGTATCTATTACAAGACGGGATGCCAATGGTAATCCTGAAGCACTTGGTGAAGTCGTGGCAGGCGTGATACTTAAACGCTTAGGTGCTAACACAAAAGCAACTATCGATGGCATTGAATCCCGAATAGCTGCAATCCAGACTGCACTACCAGAAGGTGTTTACTTTGAGCCCTTTTATAATCAAGCCAGTCTTGTTGATCAAGCGGTTGATACTGTTATCACAGCATTACTGCAAGCTTTTATATTAATTATCATCGTTCTGTTGTTATTTATGATGAATATTCGTGCGACCTTACTGGTTCTGATATCCATTCCTATTTCCATTGGCTTGGCCCTGATGGCAATGGCTTACTGGAATATATCAGCAAATTTAATGTCGCTCGGCGGCCTGGCTATTGCAATAGGCATGCTGGTAGATGGATCCGTTGTTATGATGGAACACATATTTGCCCACCTGAGTCGTCCCGATAAAGAACATGAAGCTCAAATCAAGCATAGTGTCGCGGTCAATGATACAGATCCTTTTGATGTTTCAAATGATCGTCACGGTATGATTATACGCATTCAACAAGCCGCCAAAGAAGTTGCTCGACCTGTATTTTTTGCGGTTATGATTGTCACCATCGTATTTGCGCCTCTATTCGCACTGGAAGGAGTAGAAGGTAAAATGTTCCAGCCTATGGCCATTTCAATTTTGTTAGCCATGTTCGGTTCACTGATAGTTGCATTAATGGTGATCCCTGCTCTGGCAACATACCTGTTTAAAAAAGGTGTTGTTGAAAAGAACAGCCCGGTATTACGCCCCATTGATAAAATGTATCGTATCCGTTTAAAACAAGCACTGGTAAACAAGCGCTTTGTCGTTATCAGTTCCGTATTATTGTTTTTTAGTTCATTGATACTCGTGCCTTTTTTAGGTACCGAGTTCGTTCCTGAACTGGAAGAAGGTACATTAAATATCAGAACAACCTTAGCACCCTCCTCTAGTCTGGATACCTCGCTAAAGGTTGCCGCAAAGTTAGAAGCAATATTATTAACTTTTCCTGAAGTCATTTATGCCACGAGTCGAGTCGGTCGGGCAGAAATTGGTGGCGATCCTGAGCCCGTTTCAAATGTTGAAACCTTTGTCGGTTTAAAAGCTGTCAGTGAATGGACAAGTGCCAGTAATAGAAAAGCATTACAGGCATTAATGGAAGAAAAAATGTCTGCCCATCCTGGATTGCTGTTTTCTTTTTCACAACCCATTGCTACTCGTGTTGATGAGCTGCTATCCGGTGTACGGGCTCAACTGGCCATTAAGTTATTTGGCCCCGATCTCGATCAACTCGGAAAAATAGGTAGTGAAATTGAGGCACTCGTTAAAACGGTGGATGGTACGCGGGGTGTTGCGATGGAACAGATTGGCGGAGAAGCACAATTATCAATTCGCCCCGATCGCGATACTTTAGCTCGCTATGGTATACCTGTGTCTCAAGTGATGAACCTGGTCGCTGATGCCATCGGTGGTCGCAGTGCAGGTCAGGTCATAAAAGGCAATGAACGCTATGATATTTACGTTCGCCTTAACGAGCAATATCGGAATAACATTGAAGCTATTCGTGACCTCATATTACAAGCACCGAGTGGTGCATGGGTGAAATTAGGCGACATCGCCCGGGTCAAAATTGAAACGGGGCCTCCACAAATTCGTCGTGATGATGTACAGCGACGTGTTGTGATTCAAAGCAATGTAGAAAGTCGCGATATGGGTGGACTCGTTGCTGAATTACAGCAACGTATCAATAGCGAAATTGATATGCCACCCGGTTATACCGTGGTCTTTGGTGGTCAGTTTGAGAACCAGCAACGCGCACAAGCACGCTTAATGATCGTGGTTCCCATTTCTTTAGGCTTAATTTTCTTACTGCTTTATTTTGCCTTTAACTCTGTCGGCCAGGCCTTGCTCATTATGCTTAATGTGCCACTTGCCTTAATCGGCGGCATTGCCGGTTTATTTATATCTGGTTTGTATTTATCTGTACCTGGCTCAATCGGTTTTATTACCCTACTCGGGGTTGCGGTACTCAATGGTGTCGTCATGGTCAGTTCCATTAATCAGCGTGTTGAAGGTGGACTTGCCGTTAAAGATAGTGTTTTTGAAGGTGCATTATCTCGCTTACGTCCCGTATTAATGACAGCGATTACCTCTGCCCTTGGTTTAATACCGTTGCTACTCTCCAATGGTATTGGTTCAGAAATCCAAAAACCGCTTGCAACCGTGGTTGTCGGTGGATTGTTTTCTTCAACTTTGTTGACGTTATTTGTAATACCTGTTTTATATGAGCAGTTTTCAAAACGAAAATATACAAGTGAAGAATAACTAAAAGTGGAACCACATAATCATCATCATGCAGAAGATATGGGTGATCGCCGATTACTTATCGCAATCATCATTAATATGCTTTTGACTCTGGCGCAGGTTATCGGCGGTATTATCTCCGGTAGCCTGTCGTTAATCGCGGATGCGCTGCACAACTTCAGTGATGCGGCTTCACTTCTTATTGCGTGGGTAGCACGGAAAATTGGTCGGCAACCTGCTGATCACTATAAAACATTCGGCTACAAACGGGCAGAAGTAATCGCCACACTTATCAATTTAGTCTCGTTGGTTATCATCGGTATTTACCTTATCTATGAAGCTATATGGCGGACCTTTGAGCCACAAGTTATCGAAGGCTGGACGGTTGTTATTGTTGCTGGTGCCGCACTTGTTATCGATATTGCAACAGCAGTATTAACGTTTTCTATGTCAAAAAACAGTATGAACATTAAAGCCGCTTTTTTGCATAATGTTTCCGATGCTTTGGCTTCTGTTGGAGTCATTATTGCCGGTACGTTAATTTTACTTTATCAGTGGTATTGGAGTGATACCTTAATCACTCTCATTATTGCAGCCTACGTGCTCTACCAGG
>Ga0316208_1001404_pt1 | contig 22754 bp, 21 predicted proteins | sample 3monopyrite_MG_FD_204944 | JGI IMG/M metagenome (GOLD analysis project Ga0316208, IMG submission 204944) | Microbial mat bacterial communities from mineral coupon in-situ incubated in ocean water Damariscotta River, Maine, United States -... | ecosystem: Environmental > Aquatic > Marine >... | reverse complement strand
CCACGGACTCTTCGGAAGCCTTCTTCGGCTCGCTGGATTCCGGCGACGCACCAGCGATGTCGCATGTCACCTCCTTGCCAGCGTTTGACTCGGCCGGCGATCTGGCGGACTCGGCTGAACAACGATTCGATCGCGTTCGTGCTGCGGAAGAAGCGTCTGAGGTCTCCGGTCAGTCCCAGCCGGATGACCGTCAGAGTTTCTTCCAGACCTTCTTCGAGGCTGCGGGCGGCATCGCGATTAATCGACTGCAGCCACTCGACCGTTTCGTCGAGCAGGCGTTTCGCGTCTTCGTAATGCGTCTGAGCGTAAGCGTCGTTCATGCGACGATGAGCCTCGCTCCCGTGCGTCTTCGAGAGATAACTTTCGACGTTGCGAATCTTATGAAACTGGCAGCGTTGAATGACGGCGTTGTCTCCGAAGACGGTCTTCACGGCGGATCGCAAAGCCTTCGAACCATCAAGGCAGAACAGCGTCGGTCGAGTCGTATCGACGCCGCGATCACGCAGGCTGCACAGCAAATCTTTGACGACTTCCGCGTTCTCGGTTTCACCCTGACGCAGTCCCAGTACGTGCTTTCGACCGGCATTGTCCACTCCCAGAGCGACCACCATCACCTCGCCCCCGAACGCCACGCCATCAATGAATATGGCGGCGAAAGTCACGTCATCGAAGCGGCGCTGATCGAATTTCTGCAGCTGCTCAGCGGAAGCCTGCACGAAGTTCTTACTGACGGAACTCTTCTTCACACCGAATCCCGCGCGAGCCGTTTCCACCACGGCTTCATAGTCGCGACACGAAACGCCGCGCACCATTTTCGTGAGCGCCGCGTCCGGCATGGCATCGGCCGACTGCAGCGTCGAGTACACATCCAGGTCGACTTCCACGCCGCCGATACTGCGAACTCGCGGACGACGAACGGCCACCTTCTGACCACCGAGAATCACATAACCAGGCTGGTTGCCATGCCGACAGTTTTCACGATTCGCATCACGGGAATTCTTCTGCCCGCAGAGCCTGACGACATCCTCTTCGAGCAGATGAGCGGCAATCTGCACGCCCATCTCAACAGCAAATCCCTTCAACGATGCGTGCATCAGCCCGCGAAGTTCGTCCGCATCCGAGACTGCAAATCCATCCATCGAAAACAACGGCTCCGACGCTGCCGGAGTTCGCTTAGAAGCCGGCTTCGGAGAGTTCCCATTCCGGCCTGTCGATTCGCCAGACCCACCCGAACCAGCAGCCAGTGCTTCCCTTTCTGAGACCTTTTCCGCTGCCACCGCATCCTCCAGGACATCCCGGCAAGCGGCATCCAACACCTTCTGCGAAGACTTCTTTGACGATTCAGCGTACGCTACAGACATGACGGTTTCTCCTTTTCAGACTTCTGAAAAATCACAACAGGAGACTATCTCCTGCAGGGGAAACCGTCACTCTTTTCAACTATTCAGCGGACATTCTGCCGCAGTGGCCAGCTTCCGCTCAGTTCGCTGCGCTCCCCTCGCTCCAGCAGGCCACTGCGGCAGAAGAAACTCAACCTCTTACCCGACCCGCACTCTCATAACCCCTGGTACAGAAATCGGGGGCACTCCAACATCACGAGACCGGGAACTACCGATCTACGTGGACTTTCGGACTTGAGAATCCAGAGTGAACAGTGCCGGCCCAAGACAACCCGACGCCGAAGCCAAGGTAAACCAATCGGGCAGCATCTTTGATGCTGCCCTTGTTAACCATTCTGGCCAGAGCGATCGGGATACTGCTCGAAACTGTATTACCGCAATCTTCCATCGCGACAACTTGTTTCTCAGGTGGGATGTCCATCTTCTCGAAAAGGTGCTCCAGCATGAATTTATTTGCCTGGTGGAGAACGAAGTGGTCTACATCCTCACTGGTAAGGCCAGCTTGAGTAAGCAGCTTGTCATGGCAATCTGGAACCGTCTGCATGGCAAAACTGAATACAGAGGGGCCTTTCATTGCGATTCGCGGTGGAGATACTTCACCGGTATCTGCAAACTCACGGTGGGCTCCGTTTGCCACAATCAAGTCGCTGTATCCGCCTCCGTCCGTTCCATTTACAAAGGGACCGATTACTGAGTCACCCTTTTCTCCGCTAAGAATTACGGCAGTGGCGGCGTCACCAAACAGAGTTCTCACGCTATAGTCGTTGTGATCCAGGTAGCGACTGTAAGTGTCGGATGTAATGGCGAGAATTCTTGTGGCCTGTCCGGTACTGAGTAATCCGACGGCAGTACCTAATAGGTACACAAATCCTGAACAGCCTAGATTTATGTCGATCGCTCCGATGTTCTTGCTCAATTTTAATCTGTTCTGGAGCATACAGGAGCAGGATGGAAGAAAGTAATCTGGCGTCTGTGTGCAGAAAAGGATGTAGTCGATATCATTCTTGGCTTCCGGGACCAGCTCAAATAATTTGTGGCAGGCTTGCTCCGCTAGGTCGACAGCAGTTTCGTGTGTGACAATGTATCGACTGGCGATTCCGGTCTTATTCTTGACTTCATCAGCCGGTCGCGACATACCGATCGAAACGAGATCATCGTTCGAAAGAGAACGCTCAGGAAAGTGAACTGCAATGGCTTCGATGGTTAAATGGGCGGGCATTGTATAATTTTCTTGCTTGCTGCGTTCTGCTGACGAACTCCGTAGCCTGGAAGTTGCCGTTTCTTTTTAGTTAGCGATCACGTAAGTGTCGTGAACGAAGGCATTGATGTTAGAAGTGCCCGCCATTTGGAGTGAGTGGTGTCCGAATGGCACGTCACTCGAGCAATCTGCGGGATGGACTGTTGGAGACCATGCTGCTGGCACCAGAATAGTTGTTGCTAGAAGTCGTGTTCTGCTAAGTATTCAAAAGATGGCGTAACCTGTTGAGAGATTTGGTTCTTCAACTGCTCACAATCGGCACAAAGATACGCCATCGGACAGTTCAGGGGCGGGATTTCTGATTCGGAAGTGATGAAGTTTCGAGCGAACTTCAAGAGCCGCAGTTCTCGAGATGAGTTGCCGCGCGGTTCCGTAATCACACGCCTTATGACGAAGTGAAAACGTGGACTACGGCCGTCCTTCTGTCGTATTTCCATTTCAGCCTACCAACGGACAATCGTGGTGCGGCGTTATGCGGCATGGCCCTTGGTAATGCCGTCTGCAACCAGTACAAGAAGCTCGCCGATGGTTGTGGCTGCTACAACTTTTTCGGCATCGACGCTAATTGCTAAGTGTCTATCGGCGGCTGAGATGAAACCGAGAATTTCCATAGAGTCCCATTGGATGGCCTCCTCAATACGCGATTCATCTGTAATTGACTCGGTTTCCCAGCCGTAATCTGTCTGCAGGATCGAAAGGAATTCATGCGACGTCACTGTTTGGTATCTCCATTGTGTGGTGTCGGTGGAAATGTTCAAGTGTCATGCCAATGAATCCGTGCTCATTCGCATAGGTAAATAGCGATTCAATATTGTCATAAAGTTGTTCAATGGCTCTATTGTCGGGGAAATTTGCGTTTCCGCCGGGCATCAGTTCTGATGAATGCAGCATGAATTCGACACAGGCCCAGGACTCGTGAGTGGCTTGATCCAGAATCGCTATCATACTGCGAAGGTTATCGCGAGTAGGTCGGAGCCAATGGCTTTCTCTCAGTTTTACCCTTCGGTGTCGATATCGAGGATTCACGAGTGAGATTGACTTGGCCGCGATCTGCCGTGCGACTGATGCTGGCGTGGCTGTAGCGGTTACGATCGAAACAGGCACCTGTAGAAGGGGTGTGTGCCCCGGCGTTTCGAGAGACGAGGTTCCCATCCAGTATGGTTCTCGGGGGCAATGGCTGAAATCTGTGCCACCGTTTCCGTTGGGGGCTCCGTGTGCATGTTTCCACGAAACGCCGGGAGTGACGGAACAATCGACTCTGTAATTGAGATTGCAGAGGAGTTGCACAACGGACGTGTCGATGGACCATCTGCCTGCGCGGTGACTTCGTGGCGTGATTTCAAACGCATCTTTAATTACTTCAGTAAGTGTCCGGAGTTTGGCGTCGAGGATCTGTCGAGGGTATTCAGTGAGGTACGGTTTGTGTTTTCTGTCATTGCCAGTGAGGTCGAAAAACGGTGGCGAGTCCCATGCATGCAGGTGGGCGCCAACTTCTGCAGTGTTTCTCGAGATACAGTCTCTGGCGAGATCTATAAAAATGGGGCATGTAGCCATCTCGTATGTTGTCAGCCAAGTGGGCGGCAGTGCGTAGGATTCACACAGACGTTGAAAACGCGGAAGATAGCTGGCGTTCTCAGTCGATACCGTAGATGAGTTTTCCCAGAGGTTGTCTCCTTCAGTATCCATTGTGATTAGAAATGGAATGCCGCCCGAGTTGACGGGCGTCGGGAGACGTACCATTGTTCTGTACCAGATTATTGGCGATCGGGTGATTGGGAGCGAGTTGTGCAAGCTTAGGACACGGTCGTCTATCTCGCATAGATCAATTGAGTTCGCTGAGGCGGTCTAACGAGAATTCGCATATACGTTGTTAGTCGAACGTCATGGGTAGGATGGCTGTGCAGTGAATGGACGGTGAATGGGCAGTTCTGGGTGGCGGTTAGACTGTTGGCTGTTTCAGTGACGGAAGAGATATCGGAATCCGTTATCTCCGATATCGAAATCGATATGCCAGTCATCCAACTGTTCTGGGAGTTTAATGGTTTGCGACGCTCCGAGAATTACAAGCGGCCTTTTGTAATTTGTCGGTGAGAAACCAATTTGGCTGAGTACTTGTTGGAAATCGTGATTACAGCACGCTAGATAAACTTCTTTGCGTGAGTCTGGTTTGTTTGTGATTTCTTGGATCGCTCGAAGTGAGCTGTACAATGCGTCGCGTGAAGTTGATGCTTGAGAGAAAGCAACAATAATTCGAGTTGAGGATTCAGACAGGACGATATTTCCGAGGAGTTTCGAGTTGTCTCGGACCTCAAATAGTCGATAGGAGTTCGGTGCTTTCCCGTATCGCCAGTTTAGGTAGTCAATGCCCGCGTCGTGTCGCAGTCCGGAGAATGGTTCGTCCCATTGAATCGGAGTTTGAAATCGACTCACTGGCATGACGGTTGACGTGCTCCACCCGTGTTCTTGCATGTAGCTGCAAATCCGTTTGGACACACTGATGCTATGTGGGCGAATTAGGTTGCTGGCCCGTTTTGCGATGTTCCGGATGCCTAGGGAGTCATCGGTATTATGCCAGCGATTTGCGACGAAATGTGGAATATCAACGCGAAAAGCATTTGGAGCGTTCGTGATGAAGTTATGGAAGTCCTTACTGCCGCCGAATGTCAGCGTCCATCCGGTTTGCTTGACCCAGTGTTGATAGAGAATGACGCCGGCACCGGGGCGGAATGAGAAAAAATTTGTACCGGCGGATATGCGAATTTGGGCCTCTCCCGTTGTGAAGTCGATTTCTTCAATACCGATAATGCCTGCCAAAGTTGAGTCGTGAAATGCGCCCCAGAGAGATGAGTTAGTTTGATTGTCGTCGAAGTAGTGATTCGTGAAAGATTGTGAATGGAGAAGGTGGGCGGTTGGTAGGTTCTTTCGGATTTGGGACCAAGAATCGTCGTCATTCTGGTTAATTTTCCGCACGATCATTGTTGCGCTCTGTGTATGCGGTATGGCAGAGGGTGTTCTGGTTGCTGAAAGTGTTTGATATTAACTTTGGCGTGATTTCGTCTGGTGGTCTTGTCAAGCGGCTGCGTTTTCCGTGTTAGTCTGTATTGGGAAGAGCGAAATTGAATGATATTCGCCTTCTCTGACAAATTGGCTTGGGTCGGTTGCTATCAACACGTTGCGTTCTTGAGTTGTTGACGATTCTCCAAGGGCGCGTTCTTTTCCGAGAGCCACGACTTGATAGCCTATCTCAATCAGTTCACTGATGGCGCCGATGAGTTCAGGTCGCTGATCGATCATCTCCATGAATATCGGTGGGTGATATGCTATAAGTGTGTTGCGCATTCCCTTTAATACAGATTCTTCCACTCCTTCGACGTCTAGTTTGATAAGGTCGATGACTCCAATCGCCATTTCGTCACAAAATGAGTCGATGCTATCCACATTGACTTCGACAGGTTCTGTGTGGCTGTCAAGAAAGTCGCTCCTCAAGCTGGCACTGCCGGGTTGATCGCCACCTGGGTCGTAGATTCTTGCGACGCCGGATTGACTGGAGATCGCGCGTTCTACGACGGTTACATTGAACTTGGGATTAAGTTTGACGTTCTTTCGGAGTAAATTTGCGATTCTCGGCAAGGGCTCAAACGAGTAGATGTTCGCTTTGGGGTTTTGGGCTGCTGCGGCGAGGGAAAAGAGGCCTGTATTTGCCCCAATGTCGAGGATTGAGCCGGCTGTATTGGCTGCCCTTAACCACGGGATGAGCGTCTCTGGTTCGTGCCCACGGATGCCGTGCCAGAATAGATTATTTTCGATTACGTGGCCGTATGACTTAATTTGGAAATACTTGTCTGTGTCGACTCGCACATCGACGGTTCCGTAATAATGAAGATGGCGTGTGAGCCGCTTCGGAAAAGTCAGGCCTAGCGATTTCAATGGCACAAGTGTGCTGACAAGAATTTTCCGAATCAATTTAAAAAAGAGCATCTATGCGTCCTTTGGGTGGTTAATCTGTGTTGAATTATCAGCCTGCCGTGCGATGTGTATCACGGTTGGCTTGTGAGATGTGTTGAATGACTCGGGCCGGTACGCCACCGACGATGCTCCATGGTGGCACGTCTTTGGTGACGACGGCGTTTGCGGCCACTACCGAGTTTGAGCCGATGGTTGTTCCGGATAGGATTGTTGCTTTTGCTCCAATCCAGACATTATTACCAATTAGGATCGGCGAAGAGTTTATTCCTTGAAACGCAAAGGGAACGTCTGAGTGTTCTGTACTGTGATTTTGATCTCGAATAGTTACGTGTTCCCCGATTAAGCAATCGGTTCCGATAATTACGGAATCGTCAGCGGCAATGACACTTCCTTGTCCAATAAAACATCTTTCGGAGATATCGATACGACCGTGTTTAGCGACAATGAATGTGTCGCGTCCAACTGACCCGTCATTCCCAATGTACAGGTAGCCGCCATCGGTTACTTTGAATCTGGCGCGGCTGTCAACAAAAACTTTGCTGCCGAAGTGCGTCTCTGGATACAAGGAACGTATTGCAAACTTCCGAATTCCTGAACTGACACGACGCCAGATGACTGGCAAGCAGTGTGCTAGTTTTGTCCTCAAGGTCGCCAAAATCGTTTCTCCAGACTCCATGCTTCGCTAAGAAGTAATAAACTACGGCATCACCGAAAGGCACAGTCCGGCCCAGACTCGCCAATCGAGCGCATACTCTGGACGCGTTTTAACTGCCCTGACCAATGCCTTTCTTCCGAGTTGTCGGTCGAGTCGTGAGCGGATCATTTGCAGGCCTTTGGCCCGGTGAAGCGAACCTAGCCGTTTGTCTCGATACTTCTGCAATTCTGCGGGAACGCCGTCGCGTGAGAAAAACTCGGTCCAGTAGCGAACATTGTCTTCGTACATCATTCGCACATCTTTGCCGGTGTTGTTCGAATGGTCCCGCATCACTGCGACAACTTCGTCGACGTAGTCAAACTCGCACTGCAAAGCCATCTTAAGATAGACCGCCTCACCTTCGGCTTTGTAGCTTTCATCAAGCTTGACTACGTCAAACAGGGAGCGTCGGAACATCGGTGTTGCCGGGTAAACGAAGTTTCCGTGTTCCAGAAAGTGCTCGATGACCTTGCCACGTCTGAGTGTGTAACCCATTTCTTTAGTTTCGCCGGTGTCCTCGAAGTATCTGGCTCCTTTTCCGTAGACGACACCAACTGACTTCGGCGAATTCAGGAACTTTTCGACCTGAAGACTGGTTTTCTCCTTCAGATGCCAGTCGTCGGAAGGCAGGTACGAGATGAATTCCCCTCTGGCAAGGCTGAGTGCCTGGTTGAAAACGGCGCTTTGTCCTCTGTTATTCTGGTTAAGGGCTACAGTCAGGCGTGAGTGCGATTCAAATCTCCGTAATACATCGTGCGAACCGTCGGTTGATCCATCATCGACTACGATTACTTCCAAGTTCTCGTAGCTTTGATTAAGTAGGCTGTTGATGGCGTCTTCGATGTATGGAGCGTGGTTAAACGAAGGGATAAATGCTGAGACTAAGGGTTTGTTCATGTTCAGCCTGCCCTTCTGTGGGAGTTGCTGAAGTCGGAGCGGATTGCATTGACCTCTGCACGATCAGTTGCGTATTGGGCTTCGATCATTTGCCGAAAACCTGGAGCCACATCGGCAATTCGAGATTCGACTGAGTTTAATTGACGCAAAGTCCGACCGATATATAACCTTTTGATTCCCGATAACTTTCTTACAGCAGATGCGACTCGTAAAGCGAACGATGGTGATTGCCCGGGGCGTGTTTTCGTCAGGTTGCCGAGCCACTCAAACCGGTGCTTATGAGCCCCATTTACTTTTGCGAAGTTGTGGCGGCCATCGTCTTCGAGGTCAAGGAAATTCAGAATGTCTATGTATGTTTGTCTGGGGTTGCTTTTCCATTCGTCGAGCCATCGCACTTGGATCTGCTCGGCAGGGAACACTTCGTAGAAATTTCGAATATGATTCGCAAATCGGCACAATTCTGGATAGTTCAGCATCAATGGATCGGTGCAGTCAGGTGGCACGTGGCGCCCCTGCGAACGGTCCGGGCTTAGCTGCCAGGCTTTTTCAAGAGACTGTTCCGTTTCGTACCCCGTGAAGATTGCCTGGTTATGATATGACATCAGAAAGTCGAGGTGATTTCTTAGGAAAATCAAAATCTTTGCGTCCGAATTTAGTTCATGTATCTGTTTGGGTGCGTCTCTTGAGTAGATATACATGACTGATGCTTCAGCGACGACTGAGTGATCGCTTGTGACATCGAACAGGCCAAGATACTCGTCTAGGTTTTCTGCAACGTTTGTGCCCTGGATGTCGGAAGAGAAGAAATGCGGTTCTTTCGCGCGACAAAATGTGATTTCCGGGTGCGATGATAAGTAGTGCACCCACGCAGTTGTTCCACATTTCGGTGCACCAGCGATAAACAGATTTGGAAACACGTCTGCAATTCTCCTTCAACTGGTGTGGTTATTTAGAGTTTAGGCGGCGTTGGGGCTACGTCTTCGGATGGCCCGGGCGGGGCTTCCGAAGACGATTTCACCTGGAGCCACGTCGGAAGTTACTACACTGTTCGCACCTACTACGGCTCCGTCTCCTATCGCAACGCCCTTTAGGATCACACATTGAGTGCCGATCCAGACTCCGTTTCCGATCTTGATTGGTGCGTTGACATACCCTTGACGACTGACTAGGTCGGGGTAGTTAGTAGTCTGATGGTCTGTGTCGATTATGTATACAAACGGTGCTATCATGCAATCGTCACCAATTGCGACGAGTTCTTGGCCACAAATGATCGTTGAAGCGTTGATTGCAGTTCGGTCCCCAATAGATATTTGGCCATTTCCTGCAAAGCGAACTGCATCAGAAATTGCTACACGGCTTCCTAAATGAACTTTGGTGTTTCCTTCGACCCTCACGCCTCTTCCTATACCGCATCGTGCGCCAAAGGACTCGAATCGCCACGGAAAGAGATAGAATCGCAGTTTCTGACTGTAGCGGCGGTATCGTGCCATTCGGCAATGAACCGTTCGCATTAATTGGTGGATGTGAAGCGTTCTGAGAATGGTAAAATAGTTGCTTGCCATAGTTGTTTCCGTAGTTCTTTCCACCTCTTGCTCGCCATACAAGGAGGGACACCATGCTGCAATTTTGATTTCTTCGCTCAAATCATTAGCAATGGTGCATCCGCTAAGGTAGGCATTGGGTCTTAGTCCGCTTCTGTTATAAAAGGCGTCGAATTCTCACTGACGAGGGCGAAAACGCAGTTTGCTAGTCGGCCATCTTTGTCTGTTTGTAAACAGTGGATTGCACGTAGCGGTCGTTTCGTAGTCTGTTGCTCACAGTTCTGTAAATAGTTTGAGAATTTGATCTGGAACCCTGCGTTGGCGTCAAGACCGGTTGATGTTTGGTTCACGCGGTCAGGTGTCGCGTTGCAGAACTGCGACGGTTTGACACGTTTGTGGGCGTGTCAGGGTGTGCAGATGGTATGAGTTGGTGAACTTGTCTTCGTTTTTGTTTAGGTTTTTGAAGATGGTAGGCGTCGTCTGATTGCGTTTAGTCCGTCTTGGACATCTGGCTCGTCATGAACCACCAGCCACCAGGCCAGGCAGCCAACGATGAGTGTTGCCAGGCGGACGGCCAGGCTCTCGTAGGTGGCAGAAACAGCGGCAACCACAAGACATACGAGAAAACACTGCGTGACGATTGCCCGGGTCCGATGGTCCGGCTCGTAGCCCAGCAGTAGTCTCGCGGCGATGACGTGAAAGAACACGTAGAGGATTTGCCCGCAGAGGTATGCAATCGCCACGCCCTCAATGCCGCAATCGTCAACAAGGTAGGCCGCGAAGCTCATGTACGCCGCAATCCAGACAAAGTACGAGGCGGCGTAAAACTTGAGTTGCTGCCTTGCAAGATAGGCCATCCCTATGGACTCAGACGTGATTCTTAGCAGGTCCGCAGGGAGTAGGAACAGCAGCAGTCTTCCTGCATCTGTAAAGTTACGACTGAACAGAAGAGTGATGACAAACGCGCCAAGGGTCATCAGGCCAAGCACGCAGGGAGTCAGGATGACCATATACAGCCGGATTGCTCCTGACATATTGCGATGTAGTGCCTCGTTGTCAGTCGAGCTGGACAAAACAGGCAGATAGTGGGACGACGCTGTCTCGTAGATTGCTCTCAGATAGACCGACGACACCATCCATGCGGCCGCAAATACTCCGTTGGCCTCGGTGCCACCTGTGCTGATAATCCAGCGTGCGACGACCAGTGTTACCAGCATTCCTGCAGGGGTTAACACAAACGTGTTCAAGCCAAACTTGAGATTGTGCCGGAGTTCTTCTCCGGAAAAGCTCGACAGTGCAGGCAACAGAACACTCGTCGGGACTAGTTTGCAGAGGTAGTAGGCGTTCCAGGCGACCTTCAGTACATGGTACAGTGCAAAAGCGACGACGGCTCCCCAGAGTCCTTGCCAGTAAACCAGAACGACAAACAGGGCCACGCTCGATAGGTCCGCCGCTATCTGTGACCTGACTATGCTCGGAACTTCGCCAAGTCCAGCCAGAACTCCCTTGTAGACTCGCGCAAAGACAGCAAATGGGATCGAAAGGCCAAGCAGGGCAATCTCTGGTGCGAACTTTTCATCGCCGCTAAACACGAGTGACGAGATTATTGGAGCGGCGAGGTACGACGTGATTGAGAACAGGCCTGAGAATGCACCCAGAAACAGCGATGTTGTTGCTACTTGGAGACGAATCTGATCGTCATTAGATTCGCTTTTCAACTGGGCGACGCGACGGACGACTCCGCTATAGAATCCAGCATTCGCCAGCATTTGGCCAAGATTCCAGACATTCTTAAGCTGATTGAATGTGCCCATTCCAGATGGGCCGAGCAACACTGCGGCAAGCTTGCTTTTGGCGATCTGTGTCAGTGTGGTGACTACTGATGAGCCAGTGAGTCGAGCGACAGCTCGTGCATGCGTATTCACAGAATGGCTTTCCGCACGGCAACCAGCCGAAGTGATAATGGATTCAAGCCGCTTTTCGGACGGCGTCTACGACGGCGTCAACTTCTGGATCTGTCATGTGGGGGCCAATCGGAAGGCTAAGCACTTCTCGGCTCAGTTGTTCGGCCAGGTCGAACGCTGGCCAGTCGTCGGCACTGTAAGCTTCCTGCTGATGGCAGGGTGTGGGGTAGTGTGTCAGTGTTTGGATTCCGAGATTCTGTAGTCGCTTGGCAAAGCCGTCTCGATCCCCGTGTCGCACTACGAACAGATGCCACACTGGCTCGCACGCCGGGCGAACTTGAGGCAACGTTAGCGGCAGTCCTGACAAGTCGCTCAAGTAGCGTTTTGCGATGTTCGCCCGGCGGTTGTTCCATTCATTCAAATGTGTCAGCTTTACTCTTAGAGTTGATGCTTGAATTGGATCCAGTCGCGAGTTTACACCTTGGATTTTGTGTTCGTACTTCTTTAGAGAGCCATAGTTTCGCAGTTGTCTGAGTTGCTCGGCGAGTTGTGTGTCGTTCGTGGTGATTGCTCCACCGTCACCAAATGCGCCGAGATTCTTACCTGGATAGAAGCTCCAGGTGACGGCACGGCTGTGTGAGCCGATTTTTCTTTCGTGAGATGTAGCGCCGTGTGCCTGCGCTGCGTCTTCAATGACGGGGATTTTGTGCTGCCTGGCAAGGTCCAGGATCGTCTCGATTGTTGCGGGCTGTCCATAAAGATGCACAGGCACAATCGCTCTAGTTTTGTTGGTGATTGCCGTTTCCAGTCTCTCTGGATCCAGATTCATTGTTTCCGGATTCGGCTCAACCGGAACAATCTTCGCCCCCAGCGTGCTGACGGACAGCCAGGTCGCGATGAACGTGTGTGATGGGACGACGACTTCGTCGCCAGGGCCGATGCCGGTAGATCGCAGAGCGAGCGTCAGTGCATCGAGGCCATTTCCAACGGCGACGCAATGACGTGCTTCCACAAACGCTGCAAACTCTGCCTCGAACTGCTCAACTTCCGGGCCGCCGATGTAGTATCCACTGTTCAGTGTTCGAGCGATTGCTTCGTCGATCTGTGGCTTGAGTTCGACGTATCCCGCGTGTAGATCAAGAAATGGCACGTTCATCAGGGGAGCCTAACGCGGATATGAAGTGTCATCAGGGATACGGTGGGTTTGTAGAGGCGGTTTCCCCTGCCAGGACGGTGCCTTCGCTCCAGTGTAGGTGGCGGATTCGTTTTCAGGGTATTCAATGTCACTGCCGTCGATTTACCTGCCGCTACTGGCAGATGACAGGACCGTAGTCTCACGTTTATCTTGCAGTTCGTGCCAGAGTATTTCAGGTTGAGGATCGCAACCTGATTCGCGAAGTTTGTAGATGGCATGATGCGTTGCAGGTTTGTTGTCAGTAGCGTTCTGGCAACGTTATTCTGTGGTAGGGAGTTTGGTTAGCAGTAGGTCGTAGTCAATCGATGCGATTTTCAGCTGGTGGTTGTCTTCAAAAACAATGGTGCCGGGGTGGGAGGTGCTTCGGTCGCAAGTGATTGTTGATGATTGGATGGTTACATTGTTGACGATCGGTAGCTGAAATTCCTTGAATGTGAAGGCCCGAATTTGGTTATGGATTGCAAATGCAGTTTGGTTCAGGTTGACTGTCAGGTCTGAGTAGTCGATGCTGGTTCGGCTGTAGTAGGTCGACCCATTAGCAGGTTGGTCAATTGCGTCGAAATCGTTCGCAAGGAGCGACTGGAACTGGCTCTTGAAGAGCTCTATAGCCTGTTGCATACAACGGAAGTATACGCACCTGGCGGTGTCATTTGATCCGATCGAGAAACGCTTCTGGTTAATGATCGGGCCGGTGTCGATTCCGCGATCGATTAGGTGCAGTGTGACGCCTGATTCGGTTTCGCCGTTAATGATTGGCCAGGCGGCGGTGTATACGCCTTTGTATTTCGGCAGCAATGAGAAGTGGCAATTGATCAATGTTGCGTTGCTGAAACGTTCAGGCTTAAGAATTTGGTCGTACTCGAGTGAGAATAGATGCAGGTCAGTGATTGAATACAGTTCGTCAATCTTTGTAATTGGTATCTCTAATTCAATTGCTCGTGCTCTCAGGGATGGCTGCCAATCATTAATTCCTCGGTCCGTACGGTTTGGCAGGACGCAAAGTTTGTGGTTATGGGTGGTATTTGCGATAAAATCGAGTGCATCGACTGCGACCTGGTTCTTGCCAGCAATACAGATCATTCCGGTCTCTCGGTGTTGTTCTTGATCTGGCTGAAGTCAGGTAGATTTCCTGAATTGCTGAGATTATCGCAGTAGTTATCGTAGTCGCGATAATAGTCTTCTTCTTCGTATGGTCGAGAGGCGAGTACGAGGCAAACTGAGCCCGAGGAGAAGTTGTCAAGTTCTCGCCACATCATTGGGCCTACGAGGAGCCCGTTGTAGGAGCGGTTGAGGCTGAATCTCTGACGGGCTTCTCCGTCGTCGAGAATTACATCAAAGCTTCCGGAGATGGCGACCAGTACCTGCCATAATTGTTTGTGGGCGTGTCCGCCTCTGGCGGCGCCGCCCGGGACATCGTAGAGGTAGTAGACTCGTTCAATGTCGAATGGAACGTGCCTGTTGGATTCTATGAAGGAGAGGTTGCCACGTGGGTCTTCAACTCGCGGAAATCTCAAGATACGGCAGTCTTCGAATGGCATGGTCGCTCTGTTTCTCGGGACGAATAATAGAAAGAGAGTGGGGAATCCTGAATGATGACGACCGGGGTGTGTCTCAGTTGTTATTCACGCTGCCGTCATCGAGCGTTTGTCGTAGTTCTGGTCAAGCCATTTCTGGTGTTGCTCAGTTTTGATTGCTTCGAGCCATGCTTCGTTGCTGAGGTACCATTCGACGGTTTTGCGGATACCGGTGGCGAACGATTCGCTGGGGGTCCAGCTGAGTTCGTTGGCGATTCGGCTGGCGTCGACGGCGTAGCGACGATCGTGTCCTGGGCGGTCGTCGACAAACTCGATCTGCTCGCGGTAGCTCCTGGTGTCCGAACGTGGGTGGAGTTCGTCCAGCAGGTCGCAAATAGAATGGACGATGTCCATGTTCGGCATCTCGTTGTTTCCGCCGACATTGTACGTGTTGCCGAGTTCGCCAGCTGAGACCGCTCGCCAGATCGCGGCACAGTGGTCGTCGACGTAGAGCCAGTCTCGGACTTGTTGGCCGTCGCCGTAAATTGGAAGGGGTTTGCCGGCCAGAGCGTTGACGATCATCAGCGGGATCAGCTTTTCTGGGAATTGAAACGGACCGTAGTTGTTTGAGCAGTTCGTTGTGATGACCGGAAATCCGTAGGTGTGAAAGTATGAGCGGGCCAGCATGTCTGACGAAGCCTTGGACGCGGCGTACGGTGAGTTTGGCGCGAACGGAGTGGTTTCGGTGAAGGCTGGGGCCGTTGCGCTCAGGGTGCCGTAGACTTCGTCGGTTGAAACATGCAGAAATCGTCGAGACGCGAGATTGTCCCTCCACACGGTTCTTGCTGCGTCGAGGAGTCGGAAGGTGCCAACGATGTTTGTGTCGATGAATGCTTCGGGGTCGGTAATAGAGCGATCGACGTGGCTTTCAGCGGCAAAATGAACAACCGTGTCGATTTCTTTGTTACGGAGGATGGTCGTTATCAGGCTGCTATCTGTGATGCTGCCTTGGACAAACTCGTAGCGTTCGTCGTCCGCATGGCTAACGAGTCCCAGTTGCGAGCCTGCGTAGGTCAGTGCGTCCAAGTTCGTAATCGCGACATCAGAGTTGGAGCTGAGCAGGTGCCGGATAAAGTTGCTGCCGATAAAGCCGGCACCTCCGGTTACCAGAATGTTACTGGGCGTAAAACTGTCCATGCGAAATCCGTTTCTGCGTTCTGTTGTTCACGAACTTGTCCGTGAGGGTGGCCTGTCTTAGTCCTTCAAATGGCCCAACTACACAATCACGGTAAATTGGACAGCCAATTCATCGGAGGCGTCAATAGGTCTTTTCGATGGGGGCGATTCGACGCGGTATTCGAGACCGGGACGGCAATCACTGCCCGGTTCGACGCAGGTTTGGTGTGACATCAATCGATTCTGGCGGCGAGGTTCACTCGCTAGCCGGCCGGCGTCTTCAAATCAGTTCGTCGATCGGTTTGCCGCCGGGGAGAATCGGGATTGGGCGGCCTGCGTTGGTGACGGTGTGTCCCGTCGGGGCGATTCCCAGGTGTCGGTACATTGTGGCCAGAACTTCCAGAGGGCTGACCGGGCGAGTTTTGGGGACTTCACCTTTGGCGGTTGATTCGCCAATTGCCTGTCCAACTTTCAGGCCGCCGCCAGCCATCAGGATGCTCATCAGCGAGCCCCAGTGGTCTCGGCCGCCGGTTTTGTTGACCCTCGGTGTGCGACCGAATTCGCCCCACACGACGAGCATGACCTTTCGATCGAGGCCTCGTTCGTAGAGGTCGGTGATCAGAGCGGAGAGCATTTGGTCCAGCGGCGGGCCCGAGATGTCCATTCCACGCGACGGTCCGTCTGATCCGTCGGTCGGTCGGCTGTCGTTGACGATGTTCCGATGCCAGTCCCAGCAAAGTGAATCCGGAGCCATGTTAAACGTGACGAAAGTAACGCCTGATTCGACAAGCCGACGAGCGAGGAGCCCCATCTGGCCCCAGCGATGGTGCCCGTATCTTTCGCGTGTTGACGATGACTCTTGAGTGAGGTCGAATGCTCGTCGAGCCGCTCCGCTGGTCACCATGTCCAGCGCCTGCCGATTGAACTTGCCGACGCCATCGATTGAGCCAATCGAGTCCGCGTTGCGTGCGAACTGGTCGAGTTCGCTGAGCAGGGCTCGGCGATCACCAACTCGATCGATCGTGACATCATCGGCGAGTTTCAGATTCGATGTGGCCGCGGTGATCTTGTCGTGCTGATAAGCGGATCGAAATGGATCCTGCAGCAGCGTGAACGGACTGTGGTTGCTGCCGAGGTAGGAAGAACCCATCACCGTGCCGATGACCGGGTTCCGAGTTTGCTCTTCAGACAGCAGGACGTAAGGCGGCAGACCTGGCTGGTTGGCTCCTCGAAACTTTGCAGTCAGCGCTCCGGATGATGGATGAGTGGTTTTGCCGGTGTCTCCCGAGTAGCCGGTCGACAACCAGTGAGCACCAACGAAATGCCCGTTCGTCGTGTGCCGAACCGTGCGAATGACGGCGGCACGGTCGAGCACCTGGGCCGTCATCGGCAGCTTTTCGCAGGCGAGGATTCCGGGCAAAGCTGTTTGAATGGCGGAGTACGGGCCGCGGAATTCGGCCGGAGCGTGCGGTTTCGGATCCAGCGTCTCGAACTGGCTGGGGCCTCCGCCGAGCCAGATTTGAATAACCGAAGTGTCTTTGCTGATTGACGCCGCTGTCGTTTCAGCCTGAAGTCGGATGACGTCGCTCAAGGCCAGGCCGGCACCGCCCGCGCAAAGCGTCGACTGCATGAATCGGCGACGAGTGTGTCGCGGCATGATCGGTCTCTGTGGCTTCACTCCGATTCCTTGGTTCTGGGGTATCGTGCCTAAGTAGTCGTCCCGCGAAATAAGGGTTGGATACAAGGTGGTGTGTCGTTGCCGACGCTGCCAGCGTCGGTCCGAAGCTGGCAGCTTCGGCAACGGAGAATTGCGATCTTTTTTTCGTGCTGGTATCGGGGACCGATTTCGGGACTATTCCTAAGTGTCGCCGCCTGACGATCACATCAGAGATTATTGATCGTTAAAGCCTACTATAGCTCATAGCTGATTGGAAAGACGGCCTGTCGGATTTCGGCATGGCGTGGTCTCCGTTCGTTCCTGTCGGAGATCCTGGGCCGGGCTTTCGCGTTGGGGCCGCTTGTTACAAACTTCGTCGCATGGCGGTCGCTTCGCGCGCCGACCGCCGTTTGATTCATTTCGTAATTCCGGCCAGGAGCAACGCATGACACAGTCCAGCAAGACCGACGACAGCGGCAACGTTACGACTGACAGCAGCGAATCTCCGAAGGCCGGCGGCGGGCATCACACGCTGTACATGATCGCCGCGATTGTTCTGGCGTTTGTGGTTGCCTGGGTGGCTCCCCATTTTGCAGCGTCACTGGAAGTCGGCGGCGAGGTTTTTCTGAGACTGCTGACGATGGTCGTCGTGCCGCTGGTCATGGCCAGTGTGATGAGCGGAATTCTGGGACTGGGTGATGTTCGAAAGCTCGGCAAGCCAGGAGCGGCGGCCGTCGGCTATTACCTGATGACCACCGTGATTGCGGTCACGATTGGAGTGATCGTCGTCAATGTTTTCCAGCCGGGCGTTGGAGTGAACGCTGACCAGATGCTGGCCGCGTCCGATGCCGGAGCCCTCGAAGCTCTCGCAGAATCTGATGAACACCCCAAGGGCATCTCGGACATTTTTAAGAATCTTCTGCTGATGCTGTTTACCGATAACCTGTTGGGTTCGATGGTCGACACGCAGTTGCTGCCGTTGATCGTTTTCAGCATCGTCTTCGCGGGGATGCTCACGACGATGGGTGAACGAGCTCAGCTGCTGAGCACCCTGGTGACCGGCGTCAACGACGCGCTGCTCAGCTTTGTCATGCTGCTGATGAAGTTTGCGCCGCTGGGAATTTTCTGCCTGGTGACATCGAAGTTTGGCGAGGCTTTTGCCGAAGGCACATTCGTTGAAATGCTCAATCAACTCTTCTGGTACGTCGTGACGGTGCTGACCGGGCTGGGGATTCACGCCCTGATCGTGCTGCCATTGATTCTGTGGTTCTTCACGAAGCGGAATCCGTACGAATTCATTCGGCAAATGTCGGACGCTTTGCTCACCGCGTTCTCGACGGCCAGCTCGTCGGCCACGTTGCCTGTGACGATGGAATGTGCCGAGAAGAAAGCCGGCGTCTCAAAACGGTCTACCGAGTTCGTTCTGCCGCTCGGCGCGACGATCAACATGGACGGGACAGCGCTTTACGAGGCGGCTGCCGCAATCTTCATCGCTCAGATCCACTCGGCGGCGAATCCAGACTTTGCGTTCGGGATGACCGAGCAGATCGTGATTGCGGTGACGGCGACTCTGGCCGCAATTGGTGCGGCGGGTATCCCGGAAGCCGGACTGGTCACGATGCTGATCGTGCTGAACGCTGTCGGCCTGCCGATTCATTACCTGCCCTTGATCCTGCCGGTCGACTGGTTCCTCGACCGCTTCCGAACCGCCACCAACACGTTTGGAGACTCAGTCGGTTCTGCCGTCGTCGACCAAACTTTCCCCAAGGACGATGCCGTGACCGTAGCAGCGTGATCAATGGGCGTCGCTCTTCGAAGCCGCGACGCTGTAACGAGGCGTTCGCGATTCAGATTGGCAAACTCGTCAGGACATCGATTACCTCGATCAGGATCTTAGTGGGCCAGTTTGTTGCACTGCTTCAAGCTCTTCCGGAATTCTCGCCAAGGCTCGTTCCGGTTCTGGTCGATTTGATATGCTGTTGCGATCTTGCTGACGGTTCGGTTTTGATCGCCACTCGGGGCAAGGACTTACTGGCGAACTCGATGGTTCGCCGGAATCAGCGACGGATGATTATTCGATTGAAAGGGCGACGATGAAGCTTTTCCAACTGTTGTGTCTGTGTTTCTGTCTGGCGTGTGTAACCGATTCCTTGCCGTCTGCTGAGACTTTCAACAATGCCAGCGTTCGGAAAGCTCAGAGTGATTACAAGTCGACGGTTTCGCGAGCGGCGAAGAAATACGCTGCGGTGCTTGAGCGAGCACTTAAAAATGCCAAACAGGCCGGAGACGTCGCAGAGGCCGCCGCGATTGAGGAAGAGCTGAAGAATATGGGAGCGGCTAACCTGCCAGCTCCGGGTTCTCTGGAAGAGCTAAGCCAGCAACTGGTCGGAACTCGATGGTTCAGCGGACCAAATCAATGGACTCGGTATGGCGAGAACGGGACGGCGGTCAACCATAACGGAACGAAACTCGCGTGGACTCTGCTGAGTAATCGAACTCTGATTCAGCAAAGTGCAGGCACGTCAAATATCACTCTCTGGTTTTTTCAGTCCGATGGACGGACTGCTGACGTGCATGAGTTTAGAAAGACGAGCAGAAAGATAACGGGAACTCGGGAATAGCTGGAACGCTTTCAGAGTTCTGTTGGCTGGGCATACCTTGGAACGGTGTGTCGAGACGCACTCTACGCCAGCGGTGGTCCACAGTTAATCGATGGTGGCGCCGGCGATTGCTGGGGATTTGCAGGCCTGTTTGATCAGCTTCTTGAGCGTTGGGATGCGGACGTCTTCAAGCTTCTTGATGTAGAGGCATGACTTGCCGATCTTGTGCTTGCCCAGTGTTTCGAGCAGGGCGGTTTGCTTTTCCAACTCGCAGTGCAGGTACAGCACCAGGTCCTGTTTGCGGGGTGAGAATCCAACGTGGAACCAGTCTCCTTCGGACGTTTTGCCACGGTAGTGAAAACTCCCGAAGCCGACCTTGGCCTTGCCCCACATGACGGCCGACTCTCCCGTTAGTTTCTTCATCAGCTCGAAGATGGCCAGGCAATCGGTGCGTTGCTGGTCGTCCTTGATGCCGGCCAGAAACTTGTCGACGCCGGCATCGTTCTCTTGTGTTTTCGATTTTGCCATTGGGATTCCCGGGTAAAGAGATACGCCCAGATGGTGGCATCGCCGACAAAAAGAAGAAAGCTGCGGAGAAAGCACTGAGGGCTGGGCACGACAGCGTTGTCGATGTTCCGGTCTACCGATGCATTCGTGGGCATATTGGGAATTGAAGCCGCTGGGGCCAGCATCGGGAGCTGATGGTGAGGCATCTTGTGCCTCCCGCACCCAGACAATCTAAAAAGATTGTCTGGGCCGCCCTGCGACGATGCCGTTGAATGGAATCGACATTGGATTCTGCGTTGTACGCATTTAGGATCGGCTGGACGAAGCATCCGTCTGGCCGTGCCTGGTCAGCATCTTCCCTTTAGGATCAGTCCCGAAATAACTTCCCGATTTCCGTTGCCTTGTTTGACCCGAAGCCGCAGGCGATGGTGTTTTGAATGCGTGCCAGCGTCTGAAACGCGGGCGCCTTCGGCTTCCGATCAAACAAGGAACTTATTTCAGGACTATTCCTTAGCAGCTTGTTGATAGTCAACTCAAATGAATGAGTCAACGACTCCAGAAGCGTCGCATCAGGAGCGACGGAACACTGGTCGGGTGTTTGTTGATCTTTCTTCGCGTCAACTCATTCTTCCGACCATTCCGTTGATTCTGCTGGTGGCTTTCGGTTCTACGTTCCATCCGAATGCCACTGTAGAACCGAAACTGCAGTGGTCAGGGGCGTCGGAGAAAGACGGCAATGGAGAGATTACTCTTCAAGTCGACAATACACTCATGATCGAAGACGCGATCGATTGGTGGATTGGGCCTTTCTTAGTCCACTAACAGAGCGTTTTGCGTCCTTACGACGAGATTCCGGAAATCAACCGCAGGACTGAGGAAGCCCGTGGCTTGTGGATGATGATCGCTGGAGCTTTTGCATTTTCTGTCTTCGTTCCGGCAGCCTGGAGTCAGAAATGGCATAGTCGATGGGCCGATGGCCCGCCTCGAGTCGCTTCTGGCAGGGCCATTCTGATCATTGTCTTCGTTCTGTCTTTTCTCGTTGGCGTCTGTTGGCTGTTCAAAGGGATGAATCCTCAGTCCGTCGACGGTCTGTCTCAAGAATTCAGCGGTGCCAGGAAACTCGGCTGGAGAATGGCGGCCGTTATCATCCTGTTTCCGGTCGCTGAGGAACTGGTTTTTCGAGCAATGCTGCAACGATTACTGGCTCGACATCTGGCAGTTTCTGTTGCCGTATTGATCCAGGCATTGTGCTTTGGAGCGGTGCATCTGGCGACACCGATGCATGTCCTGATTGGAGTTTTTGGTGGACTCTCTTTCGGCATGATCTACGCGGCGACAAATCGCCTCTCGGTAACCATTGCCACTCACTGTGCCAGTAACGCCATCTTCATCCTGCTCATTCTTTGACGAGTTGAATGTCCGTCAACAGAGTCGCCGCCAGTGATGTAGGCTGGGACTCGTCCCAGCTTTCCCGTTCGTTTGCTACGAGCGATGTTCAGTTCGCGCGACACAAAACGTTCGACCAAATTTGGGCGAGGTGATTCAGTCTCGCCGTCCGGATTATCGATGACAGTTCTCGCTGGGACGCGTCCCAGCCTACGTCGCTGTTAAGAGATCAATCGTGCCCCCTGCGAGACACGTCAGCCTATCGTTGGGTGGCCCCGGTTGCTCGCAACCGGGGCGGCGCAGCCGCAAGAGGTCATTTCTTTTTTGAGGCCTGTCGCCTCTTGTCGGTTCGCGAAGTTTGGCGGTCGGTGTTTTCATCGCGAGCTGATCGTGAGGCATCTCGTGCCTTCGGCACCCAGACAATCTAAAAGAGATTGTCTGGGCCACCCTGCGTGGTGATTCAGTCTCGCCGTCCGGACTATCGATGACAGTTCTCGCTGGGACGCGTCCCAGCCTACGTCACTGCGTGGCTGGTTCGCGCAGCGCCGGGATGCTTCATCGTCCGCGTTCGATCTGAGATTGGCGGTCGGTGTTTTCATCGCGAGCTGATGGTGAGGCATCTTGTGCCTTCGGCACCCAGACAATCTAAAAGAGATTGTCTGGGCCACCCTGCGAGCGTGGTGCCCTGACCCAGTCGGTGCTCATGTCCGTCTTTCGCACCCTGCGACTCCGCAGCCACCAGCCCCTGGACACAATCCTCGCCGCATTGAGCGACTACTCAAAAACCGGAACAATCCCACCCCTGCCACAAAAACACGAGACACAGCCAACAGGCTGAAGAGATACCGTTTGACGAGCGGTACGGAAGCGTCAAATGGGTAGGAGAGATTTAGCCATTCGTCGCTTCGCGACACCGGTTGCGAGCAACGTGTGGCACCCTACGCCGGTAACCGCATTTCGTGTTGATTTTGCTTAAGTTCTTTGGCGGCACTGATTTGTTGTTTGGTTGCTTTGGTTATTTTTGGCGCACCGATGCGTTGGCGTTTGTTTTTTCTCGGA
>Ga0316208_1001403_pt1 | contig 22756 bp, 24 predicted proteins | sample 3monopyrite_MG_FD_204944 | JGI IMG/M metagenome (GOLD analysis project Ga0316208, IMG submission 204944) | Microbial mat bacterial communities from mineral coupon in-situ incubated in ocean water Damariscotta River, Maine, United States -... | ecosystem: Environmental > Aquatic > Marine >... | reverse complement strand
TTGTAAAATAAACAGTGGGGTCGGCTAAATGTGCGGCTTCAAAGCCTTGCTGGCGTAAGCGGCAGGAATCACAAAGGCCACATGCTTTTCCCTCGCTATCTGGAGCATAACAGGAAAGGGTTTTTGCATAGTTAACCCCTAATGCGGTGCCCTTTTGAATAATTTCGGCTTTGCTCAGATGAATTAAAGGGGTTTCAATTTTAATCAGGTTACCCTCAACACCTTTTTTGGTGGCGAGGTTGGCCATCACCTGAAAGGCTTCAATGTATTCGGGACGGCAATCAGGATACCCCGAGTAATCCACCGCATTTACCCCTATAAAAATGGCCTCAGCATCCAGCACTTCTGCCCAACCGAGTGCCAAGGACAAAAAAACGGTATTGCGTGCCGGTACGTAAGTCACCGGAATTTCACTAGAAATATCCTCAGCAAGATCCTGAGGCACATCAATATTGTTATCCGTTAAAGCTGAACCACCAATATCCCCTAAACCCAGCATCACCACTTTATGTTCGACAACACCGAGCTCATCAGAAACAGCCTTCGCGCTTTCGAGTTCAATCTGGTGACGCTGACCATAATTAAAGCTCATGGCATAACAGTCATAACCCGCTTCACGGGCAATGGCGAGTGTGGTGGCAGAATCAAGGCCACCGGAAACAAGAACAACGGCTTTTTTAGTCATGGGAAGATTTTACAGATAAATAAATTTTAAAACCACACAAGCACTTTAAATTAAATCAACAACGTCTTTAAGTTTATTAACCGTAAGCGGCAGTCCTTGATTATAAAATATATCAAGCAACTCTATGGCAGAGTGGTTTGGATTATGTAATCGCTCTCTTTGCTGGCGTACTGCACTACAAAAAGCGGTTGGGTTTAAATCAAACAAATGACTAAGAAAAATATCCGGTGACTGCGCTTCAATACCGTATGTTTGCAATTTATCTTTAGGAAAATCTTTTAAATTATTCGTCACAATAACATCAGCCTGACATTTTATTGCTGCGGCTAATACATGTCGATCATTGGCGTCAGGTAATTCTAGTGAGGTTATAAGATCAGTGTAGTTTTCAACCAAGCAATCAGGAATCGCCTGATTCATTAACTCAACCGTTCTTTGTAATTGTGCTAAAGAAAGATCATTACGATTTTTTAAAAGGTTTCGCGTCCACTCATGATGAATCTCAGTTGTCCAGCATGCGCGAAACTGCTCGCTCATTGCAACGCTCATCAGCAAGTCACGTAATGGTGCCGGATATAAAACACAGGCATCAAAGACAGCTGTGAAATTAGACATAAAATTAGCAGAAGCCTTTGCACGGATAGTGAGAAGCTAGCAGGTTTAACGCAACTATCTGGCGTCGTAGCATCCGTGCGAAGGTCTCTAATATCCCAGCTTTAATTCTTGCGCTTGTTTTGCCAGTTCATCTAATGCTTCATGTCGCTTATCCATGCTCTGTTCCTTATAGTCAATCAAATCCCTGAAATACACCCTGCGATGGCTGCCGACTTTATGGAATGCCAACTTACCTTCTTCTAAAAGTTTAACAAAAAAGGGGCGTGAGACATTGAGATAATCCGCCGCTTGTTGAGTCGTCAACTCGGCATGTTGCGGGATGAGGGTCATCACCTCTCCTTCTGCCATGTGCGCTAAAATATCAACCAACATACGCATCGCGGTGACCGGCACCATAATATCCTGCCCACCATCAACAACGCGAATCTTCGCTTCCTTACCACTGCCAATAATAGCCGCTAATAAACGACTGCTCTCTGCCGCAATTTGCTGCTCCTCACTACTCAGTGGTGGGGTCGTCTTGTCTGAAATTTTAAATGTGTGTGCCATCTCGCTTTCCCTCAATACAAGCCAAATATGACAAATCTAAATTCCTTCTCCCTCTGGGAGAAGGCTAGGATGAGGGGAAACATAAGATTGCTCCATTATTATTCCCTCACCCCAGCCCTCTCCCACAGGGAGAGGGGGTTAACAGCATAGCCATGCATTATAGTATAGACGAAATAACCGAAATATTCGAAACAAACGAAAATTTATTTTACTTTATGGCGGATTCAATCAGGTTGATTTCAGCATCTGACAGCTTGAACAAGGCATCCTCTTCCCTGTTTAGGCCATTTTCGAGTGCGCTAATCTCATTATTTAAGCCTTCTCTTTTGGCGTTTTCGGCCTCATGAAAATCCTGCCAGTCATTGCGTTCCGCCAGAGAAATTTGGCCTTTAAAGGCTTTTTTAATTTCTTTTTTGTAATTCAGCAAAATCCAGCAACCACCAGCTTTGCAATTTTTTTATTGAATTTAAAGGTCTGCTCTTCGGGGCAAAGATCCATTAAGCGGCGGCTAAAACCTTTATTGAATACGGCATATTATTTTTATTTTTGTCGTAATAGCGCGTTTAAATCAGATTAAATACTACCACGCTTTTTGTAATAATGCTTTCAAATACAATTCATAATTAATTTGTAGGTTAGAGTGAATCTGCCCCTGAGAGAACCCAACGAAATTTAACGTTTCCAGTCATTGCGAAGAAGTACTAAAAAACTGGTGTTTTTAAGTACTGACGCGGCAATCTCATGGTTAATCCTATCTGTTATGAGATTGCTTCAGTCACTTTGTTCTTTCGCAATGACCTGATTTTAATCTAACATTAATAGTTTTTTACTACGTTATTGTTTTTGATCGATTTTATTAATAATTTCGTGGGGATTCGTCAGAACCTGCCCCAGCAATACCTGGCTTATGAAGTCTGTTGTGCTCCAAACTACAAACAGATATCAGCGACCGGGCTCATCATTCCAGAGAGATTTGTGTAACTGCATTTGAAAACGAACTGCTAACTGGTCTTCGATGATCCAGTCTGCAAGCTGTTGCGGCTTTAATTGCTGGTGGCTGCTGGAAAAAAAAACTTCACAACGGTTTAATAATTTATATTCATTTACTTTAGCAACAGCCCACTCATAGTCATGACGATCACAAATAACAAATTTCACTTGATCATGCGAGGTTAATAAATCGATATTTGAATAAAGGTTTTTTTCTTCTTCTTTTGAAGCCGGTGTTTTTAAATCCATAACCCGACTAACGCGTGCATCAACGTTTGCAATATCCAGTGCACCGCAGGTTTCTAATGAAACGTCATAACCTTCATCACATAATATTTTCAGTAAATCGATACATTTTTTTTGTGCTAATGGTTCGCCACCGGTAACGGTAATATATTTTGTTTTATATTTTTTAACTTCAGCAAGAATGTCAGCAAACGAAAACCACTCTCCACCCTGAAAAGCATAGCTGGTATCACAGTATTGACAGCGCAACGGACAGCCCGTTAAACGAATAAAAACGGTTGCATAACCCGCACTCCTGGACTCACCTTGCAGTGAGTAAAAAATTTCACTAATGCGTAAACGGGAAACAGATGCCGCAGCATCTGTTTCGATCTTTTGTTGATGTGACATTTGGTTTACCGATTATTTTGTAAACGTATTTTTTGCAATAAGTTTTCAGCCTGACCAGATTCCGTAGTTCCCGGGTAAGTCTGAATTAAACGTTCCAGTACGGCTTTTGATTTAGCATATGATTTTAATTCAAACTGACTATAGGCAATTTTTAATAATGCATCAGCACGTTTAGGACTATTAGGATATTGATCAATTAAAGCCTGATAGTCCTTTACAGCAACATCATATTTTCGCGTATGGTAACTCGTTTCAGCTAACCAGTATTGTGCGATATGCGCATAACGGCCATCTGGATAGTCTGCTAGAAATTGACGAAACGCCAGAGTTGCTTTGTCATAGCGTAATGAGCGTAGTAAATCAAAAGCAGCCTGATAAGCAGCCTGCTCACCTTTCTCTCCGCCCATTTTTTTAGCCGGTGCAACACCCGACGTTTTTGCTGAGCGTTCAGGAGTAATTTTCTTTTCAGGACTTGCTATCGCTACAGGTGCTTTAACAGGTTCCACTTTTTGTTTTGCTGCTGAACCCAAACTGGAACCTGAGCGACGTTCCATTTGCAATAAGCGACGATCAATATCAAGATATAAGTCACGTTGACGTTTTTTAATACCGGCTAAAGTATGTTTTTGTAACTCTATCTCACCCAGTAAATTTTGTAGTTCACTTTGAATACTTTCAATGCGAACCATCATTTCAACCAGACCTTTATTATTAACAATACGCTCTAATTTATCGACGCGATTTTCAATCGTTCGCTCATTTTCAGCGGCAAATACCGAACCGCTCATTGCGACAATAAAAAATGGAACTACAGCAACCCATTTATTTCTTTTCATATTAATAACCTGTGTAAAGAATTTCTACGCGTCGATTAAGCTTCCACGCCGATGCATCATGTCCTAATGCAACCGGCCGTTCCTCACCAAAACTGATGACCTGAACCTGACTCGCACTAACACCCTGCAATGTCATTAACTGCATAACTGATTTCGCACGTTTTTCACCTAAAGCAATATTATACTCACGTGAGCCGCGTTCGTCTGCATGCCCTTCTAATACAACTGTGACTTCAGGATGTGCAGCAAGAAAATCTGCATGAACAGAAAGTATTTCTCTATCCTTTTCAAGCACCTGGCTACTATCAAGATCGAAGTATAAAACACGCTGAGATAACGGGCTATTAGGATCGCTCAATGAACTAATGTCCAACAAATCACCTGCAACAAATTTATCTAAAGAAGCCTCATCAACCTCTTTCGTTTCCTCACCAACAGGGCTCTTTTGCTCCATTGGTGACTCCACACTGTCATCCACATTTTTATTTGCACCGCGCTTTTTCAATGGCCCTAAAGTACAGGCAGACAACGTCACCACAACACTCAATATTACAAAATAGCGCATTAACCTAATCATATTATGCTCCTAACAATTTTATATTTATTATTAATCACGAATGACAGACGGTGAGAAGTAAGATTTTCGTCGTGCCCCACTAGACTAAAATATTGTGGGGGGTAAACGCTGGTATATCGCTTCTCACCGTCTGTCATTTGTTGATTTTATAGGGCGACCATACCGGTTCCCTCACATCACCCTCATTAAAACTCAAACGCTGCCGGGCCCTGCCATCAACCGAAACCGCTGAAAGTATGCCCCTAAATTTTTCTTCTGTCGCATAAATAATGATTCTGCCATTGGGTGCAAAACTTGGCGACTCATCGAGCTGGCCTTTTGTCAGAACATTAAAATATTGTGTCTCTCTTTCCAATACGGCAATTCTAAACTTTCCTTGCGATCGATGCACCATTGCAATATAACGGCCATCATGCGAAATAGAAGCACGCGCATTATAATTCCCTTCAAAAGTTAAGCGCTGTGGATGCCCCGCTTTCCGGTAATATTTTAGTTTTACTTCATACAGTTGTGGCGAGCCGCCCCGGTCTGAAGTAAAAATAATGCCCTGACTATCAGGCAGCCATTCCGGCTCGGTATCTATTGCATAGCTCCGGGTAATCCGGGTTAGCTTTCTCGAAGCGACGTTCATAATATAAATTTCAGGATTACCGTCTTTTGATAAGGTTAAGGCAAGGTATTTTCCATCTGGCGACCAACGTGGCGCATTATTAAGGCCTTTAAACGAAGCCAGTTTATCTTTTTTGGCAGAAAAAATATTTTGCACAAAAATTTCGGGGCGACCGTTAATAAATGAAACAAAAGCTAAACGCGTACCATCAGGTGACCAACTTGGCGACATTAAGGGGCTGGGTGATTTATGAATCACTTTCTCATTAAAACCATCCGCATCGGCAATCGCTAGCTGATATATTTTATTATTCTTTTCATCTTTCGTCACGGTGATGTAGGAGATATGGGTATTAAACGCCCCCTCTTCACCCGTGATGGTTTTATAAATAATATCACTAATATGGTGAGCCGTACGGCGCAAGCCACTGTTCAAACTACGAATACTGTAACCGGCAAGTTGGCTGCCGTTAAAAACATCTAATAATTGAAACTGAACCTGAAAACTACCATCGGCCAAGCTATGAATTTTTCCGACAACAAGGTAGCCAATATTTAACGCTCGCCACGTTTTGTAATTTACCTGCGTGCCGTCATGCGGTTGTGATATAAGATCTTTGTCTGCTAAAGGAGAAAACTGTCCACTGCGTTGTAAGTCCGCCGCAACAATATTTTTAATACTGGTTGATGGCGTTCCTTTTCCCACCCATTGAAAAGGAACAATGGCAATAGGTTGCGCACCCTCTGAACTTTCGGTGATTTCAATAGTTAAAATCGCATGCGCAAATGAGCTGATGGACAGCCACAATAATAAAATAACTTTACTTTTAAATAACATTTTTAACTCTAAGTTTTATTTAGTTGGTTCAAAATCTAAATTAACGATTCTAAATTCACGTTGAAACAAATCTGTATCCTTAGGCACCGGCAACGGCGATGCTTTAAGCGCCGCTAACTCTGCCGAGCGATCAAAAGCGCTGTTGCCACTACTTTTAATGACCTTAGCATTAATAACATCACCACTGGGTAATAACTGAATTTGAATAGTACATTTCAAATTCTTGCCATAACTGTCAAGATAAATCCAGTTACGGCTCACTTTTGCATTAATTAAACCTGTATATTTGCTGATTTCATTTAATTCCTGCTGTCTTCTTTTTTCTTCCTGCGCTTGTTGCTTTTGCTTTTCAATTTTGTCTTTACGTTGCTTTTCTTCACGTTCAAGCTGTGCTTTTCGTTCTTGTTCTTTTTTTTCTAACTCATTTAACTTTTTCAGCCTTATTTTTTCCTGCTGCTCCTGTGCTATACGATCCTTCTCTAATTTAGCTAAACGTTTTTTTTCGGCTATTTGTTTCTTTTTATTTAACAACGCCTGTTCTTTTTGTTTCTTTTTTAAAGCGCGTAATTTTTTTTCTTCATTTTTACGATCTTTTTTTGCTTTACGTGCTTTTTCCTGTAAACGTTTTTGTTCTTGTTTTTTTCTTGCCTCGTCTTTTTTAAGTTTATTTATTTCTGCTTTAATCTTTTTCTCATCAATCGCAACCGCTTCAATAACCTTTTCTTGTTTCACCGCCGAAATTTTAGGATCAGAGCTTTTAAAACTAATCCCAATTGCGACAAATGCAACAATATGTATAACTAATGCCCAAACAAGCGCAGTCGGGTACTTCTTAATCGTTTGCCAAATCGTCATTAGTTAAGAATCCGGCGTTTCCGTCATTAAACCCACACGAGCAACGCCGGCTTGCTGCAATTGCGCCATAATCGAAACAACGGCACCATAATTAACAGATTTGTCACCTTTAATGTAAATGCCTTGTCCACTTCTATGCCGCATCACCGCAACAACGCGGGTGATCAATTCAGTAACACTTAAGGGCTTGTCGGTGTTATCACCAATGTTAATATAATATTGTCCTTTTGCATCAACCGATACGACAACCGGTTCTTCCTGGTCTTTTGCCATAGTCTTGGCAAACGTTTGTGGCAACTGAACCTGCACCCCTTCTGTTAATAACGGCGCTGTGACCATAAAAATCACCAATAAAACCAACATAACATCAATGTAAGGTACAACATTAATCTCGGCAATACGGCGCTTACGAAAACGTGTCGATGTTTTATCTGCCATTATAATTAACTAGTGTGCGCCTGACGTTGTAATAAACTTGAAAACTCTTCTGAAAAAATATCATAGCGATTAATCAGACGTTCAATGTCGTTAGAATAACGATTATAGGCAATAACGGCGGGAATAGCGGCAAATAAACCCATTGCGGTTGCAATTAATGCCTCGGCAATACCGGGAGCAACCGAGGCAATGGAGGCATGTTTTACTGCACCCAGTGCCAGGAAAGAATTCATTATGCCCCATACCGTACCAAACAAACCAATATAAGGACTAATCGAGCCAACTGTTGCTAAAAATGACAGGTGATGTTCCAACTCATCAACTTCGCGATTTAAAGCTACACGCATAGTACGTTGCGCACCTTCAATTGTTGTAACAGAATCGATAGCCTGATTTTTTCTCAGGTGTACAAACTCACGAAAACCGGATTCAAAAATCGCTTCTAAACCTGTAACACGTTTTTTCCTGGCGGCAATTTTTGCATACAAGTCACCCAAATTTACACCCGACCAAAAACGACGTTCAAAATAATCTGCGGCAACTTTTGCGTCACGCACCATAACCCATTTTGCGCGAATAATAATCCATGAAAGCAACGATAAAATAAGTAAAAGAAGCATCACAAGTTGTACTAACAAGCTTGCTTCTAAAATTAAATTTATTATTGATAGTTCAGCTGTCACTTAACTTATCCCTTGTTATATTTATAGTTTTATTGCCGAGTATAAATTTTCCGGCATTGCTCTTGGTTTAAAGCTTTTGTCATCTAAAGTAGCAACTTTGATTACACCTTTGCATAACATATCGGATGTTCTTAATACTTCTTGTTCGATACTGATACTGGCCTTCCCTTTTTGAGTCACTTTACTCGAAACACGGAGTTCATCATTAAATTTTGCCGGCAAAAAATAGTCAACCAGCACAGATCGAACTGCAAATATGACACCCTCATTGTCACGGAGTTCATCTTGTTCAAAACCTAAATGACGTAACCATTCAGTACGAGCACGCTCCATAAATTTAATATAATTTGTATGGTAAACAACCCCACCGGCATCCGTGTCTTCGTAATAAATGCGTATTGGCCAGTGAAATACGCGGCTATCTTCTGTTGTCATTCTTCACTTTCTATATAATATTGTGTAACAGACTCTGGTGGTTTTAAACCAAAATGCAAATACGCATTTTGTGTTGCGACCCGGCCACGTTGAGTACGCATTAAAAAACCTTGTTGTATCAAATAAGGTTCAATCACATCTTCAATCGTGCCGCGTTCTTCACTTAATACCGCGGCCAAATTTTCCACGCCAACAGGCCCACCCTGAAATTTTTCGATAACTGCGAGTAATAAACGCCTATCCATCATATCAAAACCAAATTTATCCACGTCTAATAAATCGAGCGCTTGAGTTGCGGTTGTTTCATTAATAACACCATCAGATTTTATTTCAGCGTAATCACGCACGCGTCGTAATAAACGATTGGTGATACGCGGTGTTCCTCGAGAACGACGGGCAATTTCATTTGCACCAAAATCATCAATTTCAACGCCAAGAATAACAGCAGAACGTTTCACTATTGAGACAAGGTCGTTGGTAGAATAAAACTCAAGCCGTTGTACAATACCAAAACGATCCCGTAATGGTGAGGTTAATAAACCTGCCCGGGTGGTTGCGCCCACTAAAGTAAAAGGCGGTAAATCAAGTTTAATTGAGCGGGCGGCAGGACCTTCTCCAATCATAATATCCAGTTGGTAATCTTCCATTGCAGGATAAAGAATTTCTTCTACCACAGGACTTAAACGATGGATTTCATCGACAAATAAAACATCGTGCGCTTCAAGGTTTGTTAATAATGCTGCAAGGTCACCCGGCTTTTCTAAAACAGGGCCTGAGGTATGTCGCAAATTCACATCAAGTTCATTGGCAATAATATGCGACAACGTTGTTTTACCTAAGCCCGGAGGACCAAAGACCAAAACATGATCAAGTGCTTCTTTACGTCCACGTGCAGCCTGAATAAAAATATCCATTTGTTCGCGTACTTTAGGTTGACCAACATAGTCAGCCAGTTTTTCAGGACGCATGGCACGATCGATCGCTTCATCCCCATCAAGCGTATCTGCTGCAATTAACCTGTCATTTTCTATCATACTTATCTTTACCTTGTCATTGCGAGGAAACAACGTAACCGCGGCAATCTCATACTACGTAATTTTTTTCTGAAGATTGCTTCAGTCATTTCATTCCTTCGATACCAGAACCTGCGGAGCAGGTTAAGGCAATGCTGACGAAACGCGCAGCGGTTCATTAAGTACAGTGGCAATAAAATTGTCATTTTATAATAGATGCTTTTAAAGCATCACGAATAATTTCTTCGCTGCTTAAATCGTGGCTATCAATTTGACTTACCATTCGACTTGCTTGTGGTGGTTTATAACCTAATGCAATTAAAGCGCTCACTGCTTCTTCAACAGGATCGGCGCTATATTGAATATCCATCATACCAGTTGGTGTTTTACCATTCGACAAAGCATCCACTTGCCAGTCTTTTAACTTATCGCGCATCTCTATAACTAAGCGTTCAGCAGTTTTTTTACCCACACCCGGTAAGCGTACCAGAGTAGCGGTATCGCTATCCTGAATACAGCGTGCAAAATCATCTGCACTAATGGCAGAAAGAATACTCAATGCCAATTTTGGCCCAACACCATTAATTTTTATTAAACTGCGAAACATACTGCGTTCAGTTTCGGAAATAAAACCACAGAGTTGTTGAACATCTTCACGTACTACCAGGTGTGTATGTAATACAATATTCTGGTTAATTTCGGGTAATTGATAAAACGTTGACATTGGTGCATCAACTTCATAGCCCACACCATTGACATCCAACAACAATGTTGGTGGTTGTTTGCTGAGCAGTGTACCTTTTAATCGTCCAATCATAATTGCAATGCGATAATGAGAAGCCAGATTACAGCGTTTACCCTCTAAAATATTTCCGGGTGGGGCGCTACGATAAACCGTCTTAAAATACTCACTTACAAATGTAAGCTGTGTTTTTTCGTCGGCTTATGACTTGTACTCTAACTTCTCATTATCCGCAATAATTTTCCTGTGGTTAACGTGTCCTACTAACACGGGGTGTTTTGGTCAAAGCTTCAATTCTATTTTCTAATGTCTGCCCTGTATGTGCATGACATAATGCAATCGCTAATGCATCAGCGGCATCTTCTTGTGGTGCTTTCGATAAACCCAGTAAATTCACCATCATATGCTGTACCTGAATTTTTGTCGCATTGCCCTTGCCAACCACCGCTTTTTTTATTTGTGTTGGCGTATATTCACTGACGGGAATTTTTCTCAAGGCAACGGTGGCTATTGCCGCACCTCTGGCCTGCCCCAGCTTTAATGCCGAATCGACATTATGACTAACAAAGACTTTTTCAATGGCCATCGCATCGGGCTGGAACTCATCCAACAAAATATTAAGGCTATCTGCAATAATACAGAGCTTTTCTGCCAGATTATCGGCTTTCACTTTAATACAGCCACTGTTCACCCAAATTGACTTACCGGCATTGAGCTCAATAATGCCATAACCGGTGAAGCGGGAGCCGGGATCAATGCCTAAAATACGTTTCATAGGCACAAGGATACAAGGTACACGACTAAAGAAAAAGGGGCTGCAAGAAAGAGTTGTGCCACTTGCTTCCCGGATTTAGCAAATTTAATTTATTGTATAGCCGTGTCACCATCACTATAAAATACTGAATTTCTTAAGCACGGCCTCATAGAATAACTGTATATGTTGTTCCAGGTTTAACGAGGTTATTGCCACACCAATTTTTCTCTCGATACTCAAATCTTTTATCGGTATAAAAGTAACATCATACGGTGTATTTCTGGCAGGCATGATCGATACCCCAAGGCCAGCGGCAACAAGAGAAAGAACCGAGTCATCACTTTCTGCCTGACACACAACTTCAGGAACGATATCTTGTTTCTGAAACTCATTGTGTACCACTTCCCAGGATTCGCACTTTGTTCTTTCAATAAAAGCAGCACCACTTAATTGCTTTAATTCCACCTTTTTTGCTGGAGAAAAAGAATGTTGTCTTGGAACGACAACCATTAGATGCTCATTAAAAAGCGGTTTAAATAGTTGTGAATTTTTAGGGTTATCCGTAAATACCATATCAAGCTTTTTATCTTTTAACATTTTAAATAAATCTTCATCATGAGCGACAATAATTTCAACTAAAATGTGAGGATTAGTGATGCGATATATTCTGATAATTTCGGAAATATGATCTATTGGTATGGAATTCAAAATACCTAAGTTAACTCTTAACCGCTCTTTTGATAACTTAGACTTTACTGCAAGCAGTTTACTGTAAGCTGGTCTCACATGCTGAAGAAATAACTCACCCGCTGAGGTTAATGTAGCCAGCCGACTCCCGCGGTTAAATAACTGCGCATCTACGGATAATTCAAGCTTTTGAATTCCCGCTGATAGTGTTGGTTGACTCACATGCACATGCTCTGCAGCCGCCATAAAAGTGCCAAAATCAACAACCGCTAAAAAATACTTAATTTGCTGCAATTCCATATAGTTTTTATCTATGCTTTATATAGTAAACATCAGTTATTTATATGCTTTAATCTTAGCTAATATCTCCGCTTAAATCTATAGGAGCTAATTATGTATACAAGCAAAACGGTTATTATCACTGGGGCAACTTCAGGAATAGGTAAAAATATTGCCGAATCTTTCCTTGAAAATGGCGCCAATATTATTATCAATGCACGCAACGAGCAGCGACTGAATGATTTTGTTCAGGCTCATTCGGAACATAAATCTAAAATTCGTATTGTAGCGGGAGATATTTCTCAAAAAACAACCTGCAGCAAACTGTCCAAAGTCGCAATTGAGCAATTTGGTTCTATTGATGTCCTGGTTAACAATGCAGGGGTTTTTATCCCTAAGCCTTTTCTTGATGCCAATGAAAAAGAGCTCGATATGTATTTAGGTACCGCTCTTAAAGGAACATTTTTTGCCTCACAAGCCGCGATCCCAAAAATGATAGAGCAAAATGACGGGTGTATTATTAATATTGGTTCAATGTGGGTAGAACACCCTATTGAAGCAACACCTTGCTCAGCATCTCAGGTTGCTAAAGGTGGAGTGCATACCTTAACGCGGCATCTGGCCATCGAATTTGCAGCAAATAATATTCGCGTCAATACTATTGCCCCTGCCGTCATTGATACACCGTTGTATGATGACTTAATGCCGCGCGATAATTTAGAACAACTATCAAATTTACACCCGCTTCGATGCCTTGGAAATATGGCAGATATTACTTCATGGGTACTTCATCTCGCTGGTGAGGGTGGCCGCTTTGTAACAGGTCAAACATTAATGGTCGATGGTGGTATTACTGCAGGCAATCACACTAATTAATAATAAAAACAGATGATTAATTTAAGACAAAAACTTTTAAAGCTGGGGTTAGACTTGCCATCAGCTCCCACTCCGGTGGGAGCCTATTCTGCAACAATCAGCTCAGAAAATTTATTATATATCTCTGGCCAGTTACCATTTAGAAACAGCAATCTTATATACAAAGGAAAAATAGGACAGGACTTAACAACAGAAGAAGGTTATGAGGCGGCTAAACTATGCATGCTCAACATACTCGCGCAAGTGGAAAGTAACTTACAAAAAAATAATTTTAAACGTATTATAAAAATTGAAGGTTTTATTAATTGTAACAATTCATTTGAGCAGCATGCAGAAGTACTGAATGGCGCATCTGATTTATTATCAAAATTATTCTTAAAAAAGGCAGGACACGTCAGAACGGTGATGGGATGTAACAGCCTACCCCTTAATGCAGCAATTGAAATTACAGCCTTAGCTGAAACATATTAATAGTTTTTTATTATTTACAAGCTACTAAAATAACCGAAATATTATCTTTACCACCATTTTTCTTTGCTAAACCAACCAAATCCTTTCCTGCACGTTCAAGATTATCCCGTGTTTTAACTAAAGTAGAAAAAATATTTTTATCATCAACCATATCACTGAGACCATCGGAACATAAAAGATAAATATCATTTTTTTCCAGCGTATGTTCTGCAACATCAACCTGAACTTCATCAGCAACGCCTAAAGCACGAGTGATGAGGTTACGGTTATTCGACTCTAATGCTTCTTCTTCCGTCATATAGCCACTATCGATCATTTCCTGAACCAGAGAATGATCTGTACTAAGTTGTTTTAACTCACCTTTACGAAAACGATAAATACGGGAGTCACCAACACTGGCCAAAATAACTGATTCATCATGAAATAAAGCCATTACAATGGTAGTCCCCATGCCCGCACATTCAGGGTATTTTCTGGCATGTTCATTGACTTTATTATTTGCAGAAACCACCGATTGGCTGACAGCTTCAAGGCTCGGTATCGTCATCTCTGTTAATGAGTCCAGGATGTTTGTGACGGCTAACTTACTTGCCACTTCCCCGGCGTTGTGTCCACCCATGCCATCCGCCAGGGTCACCAAACCTAACTCAGGTAAGCATGAAATATAATCTTCATTATGATCCCTCACTAAACCTTCGTCAGTAATGCCACTAATAACAAGTTTCGGTATTTTATATTCCGCCATAAAATTATTTTACGTCCCTTACTTTGTATCTCTGTAACGACGAATGACGTCCGTTATTTGTTTCCCGGACTGAAAACGTTTATCAATATCTTTTGCCAGCGCTTTATCAATAAAGCGGGCAACCCATAGTGGTAAATCTGAGCGAAAGGTAAGAATATCGGGATGTTTTTCGCTGGTAATTTTATACATCAAGGTTGCAAGTGAATCACCAATAAAAGGAAGTTCACCGGATAAAAGTTGATACATCATAACGCCCAAAGAATATAAATCCGAACGGCCATCAACGCGTTTACCCGCAATTTGTTCTGGCGACATATATGAAGGGCTGCCTAATATCGTACCTGTTTTTGTTTTACTTGTGTCAGTTAAACAGGCAATACCAAAATCAGTTATTTTAAGCACCCCTGTTTCCCTGTCATAAATTATATTGGCGGGCTTAACATCACGATGCACAACTTTTTTATTGTGCGCATAACCTAATGCATCTGCTGCTTTAGTGATAATATCCAACACTTCACTGAAGGGGAGCAACGCCTCCTTTTTAGTGTACATCGATAAGTCAACGCCATGCAGGTAATCCATCGCAATATAAGACATATCCTGATCTTCACCTGCATCATAGATTGTCACTATATTTGGATGATTTAAGCGCCCCGCCGTTTCCGCCTCACGGAAGAAACGTTGTTGCACTTCGGCCAGCTTATCACCATCAAATTCCTGAGAAAGCTTCATTGTCTTAATTGCGACGGTACGGCCAATTTTCGGATCATGCCCTAAATACACCATACCCATAGCACCCCGGCCTATCTCTTTATCAACCTGATAGCGCCCTAACATCGGCTTTTCTATACCGGCACTGGTAGTAACAAGTGTATCATTTTCACTACTCGTATTACTGCCTAGCACAGCATTAGCAACTTCTTTATTTCGGGCTAAGCGTTCTTCGGTATCACGAAAACTAGCATCACACTCAAGTACTTTTTCAAAAACAGGAATAGTTTTATTAAACTGTCGTTTACGTTCGTAGTCCAGGCCTAAATTATAAAGTTGTTCCAGTAATTCTCTATCAACAATACACTTACGGTATTTTTCCATTGCCTGGTCAAGATTACCTTGCGCCTGAAAACACTGAGCTAATAGTTGATTGGCCTTTGATAATTCAATCTTATTCATATGCAGGTATGAATCAATAAAATTCTTTGTTGCTAAAATTAAATGACCAACGACTAAAATAAGCAATGCGGTCATCATCGGTATCCATATTGACTGGGAAAGCATCGCCACAAAATGAATATTTAAAATAACCACCATCAACAAGCCACTTGTTGCCATGCCGGTGCCCAGGCGAAGCCGGGGTAGTAAGAAAACCAAATATAAACCTATAACGAATATAACAACGAGTTGCGCATATAAACTCCAGTGCGGTAAGACATACAGATCATCGTTAAAAAAACTGGATACTTTATGTGCCACAACACGAACAGGTTCCATTGCTTCACCGATTGGCGTTAACTGTAATAAAGTATGCTGTGGGGCAGTAATACCGATTAGAACCGTTTTATTACGTAGCGCGCTGCGACTCACTTTTCCACTTAATAAATCCAGCATGGAATATTCCTGGAAGGCACTTTTACCCTTCGTTTCCTGATAAAAACGCGGGTACATTCTTAATTTTTTATCAACCTTTAATTCGTTCTTTCCCAGGCTGATACGGTGTTCGTCTAAATTAACGTTAATATCGTTTATTGATAATGCCCGGCTTCTTGCCGCCACCATCAAAACAAATGAAGGGATATAGTCGTTTCCATATTTTAAAACAAGGGGTTCGGTTCGAACATTGTTGCTACCTCCTCCCAGATACAGTGCACCGCCACCAGCAGACTGTTCTGCTAAAGACTCAATGGGTGCGAACACTTTTTTTACAGTTGAAACATTACCCGGTAAAAACCACTTTTCCCAATCGGCCTGTTCTTTTTTAATTCCGCTAATATTTTTTAATACATATTTTTTTGCGTGCTTTGCTAAAGCGGTAAAAGGTTCTTTGGCTTTATCACTTTCAAGGTAAGGCATGGCTAAAACAACCCGCCCCGCTTGATTCAAACTATTAGCTAAACTTCGATCGGAATCCATGCTGATCTCGACCTTACGTAATAATTTTTTTAATGCAGTTGCATTTTCACCATTGTCATCCTGAATAAGTTTTTTAATCTCCTGAATAGATTCCGTGCCATGTGGCTTTTGCTCCCGCTCAAAAGGCAAAACATAACCAATAACCGCCGGTCTTGCGGCTGCGATGGTGTCCGTTGCTCTGGCTAAAATATCTCTATGCCACGGCCAGCTCCCTTTTTGTTGCAAAGAGGCTTCGTCAATTTTAATTATGACGATATCTTGCTTAACTGGTTTAACTGAAGAATAGCGGGCGGCAAAGTCATAGCCCATAAATTCTATCTCGCGATTTGAATCAGTGACGGTCGCAAGCATGCCAAATAACATAATGGCTAAGCCTATAAACCGGTCTATTTTACAATTCTTCTTCACTAAAAAAGGGGTCCGTCTTTTTATACTCTTTATTTTAATTTTTGCCCGGCTACGTAAGTAACATTATTCATAATCGGGCTAAGGCCGAAGCTGTGACCATAGTAAAACAAATCACAGCAAAACATAAGCCGGCCAGAGTTATCAGTTACACCTGAGTCACAAATATAGCTTTCTTAACTAAAATACATAAAAAAGGCCCGCTGTACAAAAATACAGCGGGCCTTTTTATTAAAACTCAATTCAAAAAGCGTATTTAGGTGATTTTTAGCTTTCTTTATCTTGTTTCACGACGGGTGGCTTACGCAATTTAATATGCAGCTCACGTAGTTGAGTCTCAGCAACAGCAGAAGGTGCTTGAGTCAACATACAGCTCGCAGATTGCGTTTTCGGGAAGGCCATGACGTCACGAATTGAAGTCGCACCGGAAAGAAGCATGATTAAACGATCTAAGCCGAAGGCAATACCACCATGAGGAGGACAACCAAATTTTAAAGCATCAAGCAAGAAGCCAAATTTTTCCTGTGCTTCTTCATCTGAGATACCCAAAGCCTTAAAGACATTCTTTTGGACTTTCTCGCGGTAAATACGCATCGAACCACCGCCCAATTCAGTCCCGTTTAAAACCATGTCGTAGGCACGCGAATAGCAATTACCGGGATCAGATTCGAGTAATTCGAGGTCACTTTCTTTCGGAGAGGTGAAGGGGTGATGTAAGGCATGCCAGCGTTTACCGCCTTCATCCCACTCAAACATCGGGAAATCAACCACCCAAAGCGGCTCCCAATCCCCTTGCATTAAATCTAAGTCTTCAGCTAATTTAACCCGTAATGCGCCCAGCGCTTCATTTACGATTTTTGCTTTATCCGCACCAAAGAAGACCAAATCGCCATCTTCCGCTCCGGTTCGCTTAATAATTTCAAGTACAGCATCATCCGGCAAGAATTTCAAAATCGGAGATTGCAATCCTTCAACGCCTTTAGCCACTTCATTGACCTTTATGTATGCCAGGCCTTTCGCACCATAGATGCCAACAAAATTAGTATAACCGTCAATATCTTTACGACTTAATTTACAGCCACCAGGCAGGCGCATGGCAGCAACACGGCCTTTTTCATCTTTAGCAGGACCAGAAAAGACTTTAAATTCAATATCTTGTAATAAATCAGCAATATCAACCAATTCCATTGAAATACGCATATCCGGCTTATCAGACCCAAAGCGGCGAATCGCATCATCGTAGCTCATGCGCGGGAATGGGCTCGGTAATTCAACACCCAGAGTTTTAGAAAAGATCTCACGCATCATGTTCTCAGTTAGTGTCATGATTTCTTCTTCATCAATGAATGAAGTCTCGATATCTAACTGGGTAAATTCGGGCTGACGATCGGCACGTAAATCTTCATCACGGAAACAACGTACGATCTGGTAATAACGATCCATGCCCGACATCATTAATAACTGTTTAAATAACTGCGGAGATTGCGGTAAAGCAAAAAAACTATTTTCATGAGTACGACTTGGTACTAAATAATCGCGTGCGCCCTCAGGTGTCGCTTTAGTCAGCATGGGCGTTTCAATGTCCATAAAACCGTTATCATCAAGATAATTACGTAAAACACGTGACACATCAGAACGCATTTTCAGACGTCTTTGCATCGGCTCGCGGCGCAAATCCATATAACGATACTTCAAGCGAATGTCTTCGGCCACTTCATCATCCGCCACATCGAGCATAAACGGCGGCGTTTCGGATTTATTTAAAATAGTGAGCTCTTTACCTAACACTTCAACCTGGCCGGTTTTTAATTTATCGTTTTTAGTCCCTTCTGGACGGTAGCGAACAAGGCCTTTCACCTGTAAAACAAACTCATTACGCACGCTTTCTGCGGTAGCGAAAGCATCTTCAATATCAGGGTCATAAACCACCTGTAACAGACCTTCACGATCACGTAAATCAATGAAAATAACGCCACCATGGTCACGACGGCGGTGAACCCAGCCAGTAACGGTAACTTCTTGATCAATCAGTGATTCGGTGACTTCACCACAATAATTAGTGCGCATTTTTAAATCCTAAAAACGGTTAAAACGAAGGCGGGAATGTTACGGCTCTGTTGCTGTGAGTGCAACATGATTGACGGTAAAATCGCTAAAAAAGGGCTAAACAAGCCCGTTTTTAATAACTTTATTGCTTAATAAGGCATTTCTGAGCGGTAACCGTTTTTGCACAGCAGCTATTACTGTGTTTTCCTCTATTTTCACGTAAGTTAAAAGCGAAATCTCAACTTTAACCAGCATTTTATTTCTTTATCCTATATAGCATATACTCATAAATAACATATAAAACAACAAGATAGTTTGCGATATACAAGATAAGCGGATTAATGGTAACGTGAAAACATGACAAATCAATCAACCTCTAAATCCATGCTAAAACTGAAACGCGTGGCCATCGATACCTATCATGAAAATGTTGCCTTTCTACACCGCAATTGCGAGTTATACCGCGCTGAGGGATTTCAGGCATTAAGTAAAATATCAATTATGGCAAATGGTTCGCGCATTCATGCCGTACTGAATGTCGTTGATGACGAGCATATTGTTGCACCGGGTGAGCTCGGACTAGCCGAGCAAGCCTTTAGACAACTGGATATGGAAGAGACTCACCTGGTCTGCGTAGAGCATGCCGAACCACCGGGCTCAATGGACTCGGTGAGGCGAAAAATTAATGGTGAACGGCTTACTCTGGATGACTTCCAATATATCACCCAGGATATTATCGATAATCGTTATTCAAAAATGGAGATGGCCACTTTTCTTGTCGCCTGCGCACAAAGTGGTTTAGATCGCGAAGAAATTTTATACCTTACCCAGGCGATGACCGACTCGGGTAAACGTATGCACTGGGATGCAGCACTTGTCGCGGATAAACATTGCATTGGCGGCATCCCCGGTAATCGTACTACGATGATCATTGTCCCCATTATTGCCGCACATGGCCTACTCATGCCCAAGACATCCAGTCGGGCGATTACTTCACCGGCGGGTACCGCGGACACGATGTCAGTACTCTCTGAAGTCAACTTATCACCCGAAAGTATGCATCGCGTTGTTAACAAAACACAGGCTTGCCTTGCCTGGGGCGGGCGAGCAAAGCTTGCGCCGGCGGATGATATATTAATTTCTGTAGAACGCCCGTTAGGCATTGATTCAGAAGGACAGATGCTCGCCTCTATTCTTTCAAAGAAACTGGCTGCCGGTGCAACTCATTTATTGATTGATATTCCTGTTGGCTCAACCGCAAAAGTCCGCCATATGAATCAGGCCTTACGCCTGAGAAAAATGTTTGAATATATCGGTGATCGGCTCGGCATTCATCTTGAAGTTGTTATCACCGATGGTAACCAGCCCATTGGCAATGGTATTGGTCCCGCCCTGGAAGCGCGTGACGTGATGATGGTATTAGAAAATCAGGTTAATGCACCTGCTGATTTAAGACAAAAAGCATTACGACTGGCAGGGCGTATTTTAGAATTTGATCCTGATGTACGTGGTGGTCAAGGTTATACCATCGCACGGGATATTCTTGAAGATGGGCGTGCATTGAAAAAAATGAATGAAATTATTAATGAACAGGGTCGTATTGATATCAATTTTGAACCTGCACCGCTTCACATTGATATTAAAGCTAACAAGAAAGGTGTCGTCACTGCCATTGATAATTTTCAACTTGCAAAAATTGCCCGCCGTGCGGGCGCACCAATGGACAAACACGCGGGCGTTGATCTAAATAAAAAACTCGGTGACGCGGTAAATAAAGATGAAGTGCTTTATCGCATTTATGCAGAGTTCCCGGCTGATTTTAAATTTGCTCAATCATTAGCAAATAAAAGCAACGGCTACAGTATAGGTTCTGCCGACGAAGTCACTCTTTCCTATATGGAAATTTAAAACGATAAAACTGTTATGACCGTAAATATGACGACAGCCGATAATAACTCACTGTATGTTTATACTTTCCCCACGTATAAGCAGCAAGGACTGAATCTGGCAAAAGCACTTAAGCTCCCGTGTTATGATATTTCCGTCCATCACTTTCCTGATAAAGAAAGCAGGGTGACTTTACCTGAAGAAAAACCGAACCATGTTATTTTATATTTAAGTCTGGATTATCCAAATAACAAATTAATCGAATTATTGCTTACAAGCAAAACGCTTCGCCAGCAGGGATGCCAACGCATTACTCTGATAGCCCCCTATCTTGGTTATATGCGGCAAGACATGTCCTTTTATGCCGGAGAAGTGATAAGTCAACAAATTATAGGACAATGGTTAAGTGAACTCGTTGATGACATTATTACTGTTGATCCGCATCTGCACAGAATACATTCGCTTGATACAGTTATACCTGATACAAATAATCAAACCATAACTGCATGCCCAAACCTTGGCGAATTTGTTAAAACTCTCGGCAAAAAAGTCCATTTACTCGGACCAGACGAAGAATCACTGCAATGGGTCAAACGAGTGGCCGAAATAAGTGGCGTTGCCTATTCGGTTGCAACAAAACAACGCCATAGCGATACCCGGGTTAATATTCAACTCCCTGAAAATGATTATGAAAACCAGCATATTATTCTAATAGATGACGTTATTAGCTCAGGTCATACCCTTGCTCAGGCAGCAATCCAACTGTATTCAGTCGGCGCTAAACAAGTTGATGTTCTTGTAACCCACGCTTTATTTGCAAAGGATGCAATGGATATACTATTAAATGCACGGATAAAAAACATCTGGAGCAGTGATAGTATTTCACACAAAACAAACGCTATATCACTAACCAACCTCCTGGCTGAGAGCATAAACAAAATAATCTAACTATGCCTCTCATTTATTTAGTCCTTTTATCTGTTTTATTCATCATCATCTTACAACTTGGTATATTTGGTATTGTGTTAGCTAAGCTCGGGTTGTCTCCGGATTCCGCCGGACTTTTACTCGGCAGCACATTAATAGGAAGTTTAATTAACTTACCACTATTTACTATTACAGCAACAGCTGAAATCACTCTGCCAAAATTTCCACTACCCCGAGTATTTTTTACATCGGCCACCATGCCACGAGACAAAACCATTATCGCTATTAATGTTGGCGGTGCGCTTGTACCTGTGTTTTTTTCGGTATACTTAATATTTTTACACTCATTAAGTTTTTTTCAGATTATTTCTGCTATCACTCTCGTTGCTATAGTCTGTTTTTATTTTAGTCGCCCCATAAAAGGATTGGGAATAGGTATGCCCATTTTTGTCGCCCCCTTCACCGCCGCTGTGGTCGCGCTAATGATAGCGCCTTCTAATAGCGCGCCACTGGCTTATATCTGTGGCACACTCGGTGTCTTGATAGGTGCTGACTTATTTAGAATTAAAGATATTAAACATATGGGCGTACCCATCGCATCAATTGGCGGCGCAGGTACTTTTGATGGAATCTTTTTTACCGGAATTATTGCAGTATTACTGGCATAAACTAAAAGAGCACGAATGAATACTAAAAAAGCAAAATCCATTCTTATAACTGGCTGCTCAACAGGCATTGGTTTGTGCGTTGCTCTGGGTTTAAAACAACGTGGTTACAGAGTATTTGCAACGGTACGCAATCATCAGGACATCAGCAAACTCGAAGCAATCGGACTGGAAAGCTTACACCTCGATTTAGATAACTCGCAGTCTATAAAAAATGCTGTTGCCGAAATTTTAAAACGTACCGGTGGAACACTGGATGCGCTTTTTAATAACGGCGCTTATGGTCAGGCAGGCGCCCTTGAAGATATAAGCCGCGATGTTTTACGACAGCAACTTGAAACAAACGTATTAGGCTGGCATGAACTGACTAACCTTGTGTTAGC
>Ga0316208_1001402_pt1 | contig 22765 bp, 22 predicted proteins | sample 3monopyrite_MG_FD_204944 | JGI IMG/M metagenome (GOLD analysis project Ga0316208, IMG submission 204944) | Microbial mat bacterial communities from mineral coupon in-situ incubated in ocean water Damariscotta River, Maine, United States -... | ecosystem: Environmental > Aquatic > Marine >... | reverse complement strand
ATGTAATCTTAGATCAAGCCGCCCCCCATCCTTTGGGAACAGTGGGTGAAATGAGTTTAAGAATTACCAATCACGGTCCTGATGTGTATGCGGGAATTATTCAAGTTTATACTAGAGTTATTGGAGAACCTGTCACTTTTTATACCCCTATTAATGGTTGTGGCGTGGTTGAAAGTTCAGCTTTTCCTGTTCCAGGAACTCCGGTACATCATTCCTATGGATTTTACAATTTTCCTGAAACAGAAATCCAGGTCAACCAAACCATCAGTTGTCAAGTCGGTTATGTAACCAGTTTAAATGAAAGTGAATTTATCACTACTTTTTTCCATATCAGCCCTGTAAGCCCTATTACAGGTTATGGTTATTTTGGAGATCTAAACCTTGACAATAACACACCTTATATTACTTTTGGGGACAGTCCTGTACCACAAATCATACCCAGTTTGTCCTTAATGAATCTTTTTACCCTGTTATGCCTATTTTTAGCCATCGCTTTTTGTAATATCAAAACCTAACTGTATTTGCTGTTTCATTGTTATTTGTGGGTTTAAACTGAAGAACTAAGCATGCAAACTTTAAATTTTAGATTGCCCAAATCAAGCAATTGACCTCCATTTTGACATGACTTGAATTTTGATATACAATCACAAGTGTCTGTTATAAGTGTATTAGGTAACTTCGGTACAACAGCAGCAATTCACCACTAAAGGGTTTAAAAAATGAAAAACATTCTATTTTTATTTGTTTTTGTTAGTAATTCTCAAGCTATCATTACAACCGCTGACTTATCTGTGTCGGTGACTAATCAAACTCCTGGTCATACTTCTGGAAGGGTAGAAATGACTATTACCAACAATGGCCCTGATACAGTGATGCCCGAGTTTGTTGTCGAACAAAATTTCATGGGAACATTTATTCTGAATGCTATTTTTAGTTATGATTGTAGATTTACCTTTGTGGATGGAATAGCAATACAAGAAACCATTAATGGACATACTGGTTCCTACGGTTCAAGCTCTAGCCTGATTCAAAGTGGAGAATCCCTTTTATGTGGATTAACCTATACATCATCATCACCTCAAGTGACAGATACATATGATGAAGGAAAAACAACAATTACAGTCGGTCATCAGACCCAAAGCGGAGAAACATTTGAAGAAACCAACTGGATGGATAATACTGTTGAATTTAGTTTGTTTGAACCCGTTCCTCCACAAACGGATTTAGAATTAAATGTAATCTTAGATCAAGCCGCCCCCCATCCTTTGGGAACAGTGGGTGAAATGAGTTTAAGAATTACCAATCACGGTCCTGATGTGTATGCGGGAATTATTCAAGTTTATACTAGAGTTATTGGAGAGCCCGTCACTTTTTATACCCCTATTAATGGTTGTGGCGTGGTTGAAAGTTCAGCTTTTCCTGTTCCAGGAACTCCGGTACATCATTCCTATGGATTTTACAATTTTCCTGAAACAGAAATCCAGATCAACCAAACCATCAGTTGTCAAGTCGGTTATGTAACCAGTTTAAATGAAAGTGAATTCGTCACTACTTTTTTCCATATCAGCCCTGGAGATCCTTCTGGTTATGGTTATTTTGGAGATCTAAACCTTGACAATAACACACCTTATATTACTTTTGGGGACAGTCCTGTACCACAAATCATACCCAGTTTGTCCTTAATGAATCTTTTCACCCTGTTATGCCTATTGTTAGGCATTACTTTTTACCAACTCACTAGGAAAAAATCATGAAATATTTATTATTGACTCTGTTTATTAGCCAAAGCCTATGGGCACAACCTAATTTGTTTAATTCATCTGGGCCTATTGTTCCCTCAAATAGTGGTAGCAATTTTTCAGGTCCCAATACCGTTGAGTTTGACACTGATATTGATGTGTTGGAATTGGCCAAGCAAATCGATATGGTATTGAACTTTCCAGATGATTCTCCTGATGAGATTATTCGTTTTCAGCATTTGTTGCACCCGGATTGCTGTTTCATAAATGCTTTGCCTGATTTATCAAAACCAGTCAATGAGTATAACTTTACCTGGGTCGGTTTGGGCGATGCTGGTATGATCTTGTGACCCCCAATGGCTTGGAAACATTTACTCATGGAGAAGTTGGTATCAGTGAAAACTACAAAACTTTACAGCTCTCTGCTCCAGTGGCTTCGCAATTTAGGATGAGTGATATTATTTTTGTTAACAGTTTTGAATAATAGTCAAATCTCGATAGATGATTACCACATGAAAACTATTTCTTGCAATAAATTCCTAGAAACAGGAAGTGTTTGTAGAAAGAGTCTTATTGATTTGTTGGTGTCGGTTGTGTAACAGTCTAATCAATTAGGAACTTGTCTGAGAATAGCGATTGATAAAAAACAGAAATTTGTTATAATCATAATTATTCAGCATATCTTGGTTTGGTTTTTTATTGTCAAAAATAAGTCAACACAAAACGCTGAATAACAACCTATAATCTTATGATTCTTAATCAAAAAACAAGGGGAAACTTATGAAATTCACATTATTAGCATTGTTACTCGTCAGCTCATTATCACAAGCTGTCAGCCTGCAAAACAAAGACAGCAAGAGTTACGATATCAAGGTCAAAGGCAGTTCATCTACCATGTCAACGTCAATCAACAGCGGCACCACTAAAGGTAGTATTTGCAGCTCTTCCTGTACTATTATTGTCGATGGTGTCGGTGAAATCGATGCCAGTGGTTCAGATCGAGTTGTTATTAAAAACGGCAAACTCTCTAAGTAGATGGTCTTTTCTTTTGGACTTATTTAAGCGGCCAAATCAAGATAGGGCACTAAGTTCAGAGAACTTTTCTTGATAATTTATGGCTCTAGTTTTTCTAGAGACATAAATTTTCAACTTTCCTGTAGTAATTTTCTATTCTCGGACAAGCTCCTAGTCAAAGCCATTAACAAAAATAATATCCAGTACGGCTCCGTACAAGTCTTTTGACATTTCACTGGTTTGCCCAGCCCATGTGTGAGGAATCACCTCATCAGCCGTAGAAGTGCTGGTGGTACGGATACCAAAACCATTGGCTAAAGGTGCACTAAGAGTAAAGTTGAAATCTCCATTGGCATCGGCCGTTGTTGAACCGAGATGTTGCAGAGCTTCTTCATTGCCATCGGTATCATCCAAATAAAAATCAATAATACAGTTTGGACAAGGGCTTGGATTACCTTGAAAATCACTCTGATTATTACCACCGCTGACACTGGTTCCTGATATGGATGTTATTTCTGCAGGTTCAAAAGCCTTAATGGGTGTTGTTAAATTTGGACCGATTTCAAAATATTTTTCAGGCCCATCGATGACAATATTGCCTCTCACTGTATTCCCTCCGTCCAAAAAAGAAGCCGCACTGGTATCGCTCCACAATATGGCTCCTTTGGTGTTTTCAAAACCATTTCTAGCAGAATCGATGATGTTATTTAAAATCATATGACCATTGTTAACAGGTGTTATGGTGTCGGTGCGAGTTGAAAATTTAATTCCTTGTCCACAAACCCCAACGGCGGTTCCATTGGTGTTTCGACCTATGGTGTTGTTTTCTATGGTATGCAAAGCTCCAAAGACGGTTAAAGCTTCAGGTGGTGTATCAAAGGTGCTGCGGATATTTTGCAATCCAGCAATGGTGTTTCCTTGAATAAGCAGTCCTGTGCCCGCTGCTGAAATCCCCGCACCACCAAACCACTCGCTAGCCTCTAAAGGTGGATCAACAGGGTTGAAAGGATCAGTGAATCCGCGGCACTTTAAGGCTTCTGGAACCACAGGAACAGTGCCATCAATGCGTGTGCCTATTAGATTGTTTAAGATTTTTACTCCTGATGTGGCAGAATTTATTTCGACCGCATATGTTCCTGCACCAGAAATAACATTGCCTATGACTTGCATATTATCCCCTTTGTTGGTGGTCAAGACTCCATTGTTACCCGCTAAATCGTTTGCATCTGTTGCCAAACGGGCAAATTGAATCGACATTCCATCAGCAGATAAACCCCAGGTATTGTTGCTGAAAGTCCCGTTGGCTTCTTTAAAATGAACACTCATGCCTCCCATAAATCCAAGATTTTGAAGAGTGACATCGCTGGCTTCTATCTCCAGAGTGGTTTCTGAGCTGATCATGATTTTGGGCATTTCGCCATTGAGTACATCAATGGAAGGCCCGCTTACAAATATAGGACCATCAACATCGGTAATGGTTTGTGGTTTAATCTTAAAATCACTCAATGAAGCTCCGCTACTGACTTGCAATAACCATTGATTTTCTGTGGCATTAAAAAAAGCATCATCAGCATCGCCATTTGTTCCATTGAGTCCAGTAAAGCGAATGAGAACGGGCGTACAATTTGGGCAAAAACTATCATCTGATCGTGCTCCAGCTTCACGCAAGGCGCGCCTTAAACTGCATTTTCCGCTGCCAGCCCCCGTGGTATCAGGAAAAAATGTTGCAGCTCCTTGGGTATAATCACAAGTATGAAGGTTATTGCTAGGCTCCACATCAATGGCCCAATCTACCGTGATAATACATCCATTTGCGTTGCATATAGTACTACTGGCCATGAGTGATGGTGAAAACCCAGTTAGCAATAACGCCGTTATAATAATAAATTTAAATTTCATTTAATCTTCTCTTCTATGTTTCAATAATGAAACCATATTAATAAAATTTGAAAAATGAATTATGAAAATCTTCTGAAAAAGTTGTGATTTTTGCCATAATTCCCAAATCCCGCTATAGAATCTCAATTTGGATATTAAAATTAACAAAGCGACTCAATCGATATCTGTATAATAGTGAAAAATTAAAGTGCTTCTATACAGGCAGATGTTTTCGTGCTGATGGTGCCATGTTACAATGGTTTTTTAAGCATGATTTTATAATTTTAATGATATATTCCTTTTTTAATTTTAAGCTAAATACGGATAATAAAGAACTTACAATTGATCAAGAAATTGTTCCATTGACAAAGCAGAATTTTGAACTGTTGCATTTGTTCGTCAAAAATGTCGGCAAAGTCTTTTCAAAAGAGGATTTAATTGAGACTTTGTGGCAAGGAAGATATGTCACAGAAAACACCATTGATCAAAGCGTTTCAAAACTTAGAAAGTTATTAAACAGCGCCAAAGCAGAAACCTATATAAAAACGGCTTATGGAAAAGGATTTTATTTTGTTCCCAAGGTCGAGATAGTTCAGCCGAAAAAAGCCAAGAAGAAGCATAATGTTTTTTTATACACCATGCTCGTGCTTGCCTTGTTTGCTGTGGCTCTTGTGTGGAACAAAAACACAGTAGAAACCAAAATAAAAACTCCAAGTTCCCTAGTCATGATTATGTCTCAAGAGAATAAACTTAAAGAAAATGACTGGCTAAATGAGGCTTCTGTTGCTTTTATCGACGAAGTTTTTTCTTTTGCAAATGCCGCACAGCTGAAAGATTTTAAAAACAAACCCGAATATTTATCCCGGCAGCAATATATTGATAATCAATGGAAAATCTCGCCTGATTTAATCATTGTAACCACGCATGTTTCACATAAAAATAATGTCTATACAGTGGAATTAATGATGCAAGACAAGCAACAAAATAACTACAGTCAGAGTTTTTCTAATAAAAATTTGAGTCATTCAATGCGGCAAGCCAGTCAATGGTTGGCAGAGAAAGTCAAATACGAGCAAGCCACCAAAAAAATTGACTCTTTAATACCCGAAGATTCCTATTTGCTTGAATTGTATATGCGAGGTTTGGTGAGTTACGGCAAAGGAGAATTAGACAAAGCAGAGCACTTTTTTAAATTGTGTCTAGAAGAAAAGAGTGACTTTCATCTTGCTCGATTGCGCTTAGCCAAAGTGCTCAACAGTCAGGGCAAGCAGGATAAAAGCTTGGCATTGCTAGCGACTTTGTCCAGTTTGGATGTCTTTCCTCAAATTGAAATTGAAGTTGAAACAATTCGAGGAGACATTTACGACACACAAGGAAAGTACCAACAAGCCAGAGACTTGTATCTGTCTATACTTAACAAATACAAAGAGCAATCTTTGCCTCAGTTGAATGAAATTCGTTATAATTTGAGTTATACCTATTCAGTGCTAACAGAATACGAAAAAGCACTAACACAACTGAATCAACTTGAAAGCAGTATAAAAAAAGATAAAAACATAGAATTGCTGGCAAATGTATTGCAGAAAAAAGCCAGTATATTGCAAAAAATAGGGCAGACTCAACAAGCAGAAACAATTGCGAAAAAATCCTTGGATCTGTTTTCTCAACAAGAAGACTTGCTTGGTGAAGCCAAAACTTATACCTTATTAGCTCGCATCAATACACATCGATCCAAATACAAAGAATCTGTAGCCTATTTAGAACAGGCTTTGTTGATTAACAAATCTTTGGACTATCAATTGGGTACCGGAGCAACACTCAATGAAATTATCTATGTGCTAATGGTTCAAGGAGAATTCAGCAAGGCGTGGGAATCAAACCTCGAAATGCAAAAAATTGCTATTGAGATTGACTACAATGCAATGCTGCAAATCTCCAAACAATACGCTGTTGATATTTCAAGAGCACTAAAAAAGTGGAAAAGAGCAGAACTCTATTTGCAAGAGCACTTGCAACTGGCTCAAGCCTCAAATAACACCAGGGCTTTATTAAAAAACAAGCTTTTGGCTTTGGATTTGTATCTGCAACAAAAAAAAACCAGTGCTATCAAAGAGCTGTTGACAGAAGTCCAAACCTATATAGATAACAGCAAAGAAGTTCGTTTGCAACCGCGTTTGAATTTAAAACGAGCTCGCTATTATTTTTTAATAGGTGAAAATAACAAAGCGGTAGAATTGTTGCAAATGTCAAAAGACTTAGCCGAGAAAACTGACGATGGGGAGACAATTATCGAGATAAATAACCTGTTGGCAGAACATTATTTGCAGCAAAAACAAGCTCAAAAGGCATTGGCGGTACTGGAAAGTTCAGTCGAATACAATCCCTTGCCCTATCCTTATTTGTTATTAAAAGCAAAGGTCTATCAACTAAAAGGTGAAAGCCTAAAAGCTTTGGATTTTGCCTACGAATGCAAGAAAACAGCCAATGAGTGGTGGAATTCTGAAGATGAACAGTTTTTATCTGAGCTTATTTCTCCCAATAAGCCGGAATAAACAAGATAAACAGGGTGAATATTTCCAAGCGACCAAAAATCATCACCAAAGAAAGTGTCCATTTACTGCTATCCTGTAAGGAAGAATAATTTGAGTGAGCTTCTCCTAAAGCGGGTCCTAAATTGGCCAGGGCTGAAAGCACGGTACTGGTGGCGGTGGTAATGTCTTCTCCAAAAGCCATGGAAATCATGATAAAAAACACCAGCAAAGTTAAAAATTGCAACAAAAATGCTGAAACAGAATCCAAGACACGGTAATGCACGGTTTTATCGTTCATTTTGATGATGAATTTCCCATGAGGATGAACCAAGCGATAAAATTCACGCATGCTTAATTTGTACAACAATATCACCCGTACCAACTTAATCCCTCCAGAAGTAGAACCTGCACAGGCTCCAACCGAACCTAAAAGAATCAAAAATAAGGGCAACATCCACGGCAGTTGACTGATGTTAGCTGTGGAAAATCCAGTGTTACTCACCATGGCAACCACCTGAAAGGCCGAATGACGCAATGATTCGTAAAGACTGCCATAAGTGTTGTTGATAAGCAAAACAATGGCGGTGACAAAAAACGCAACGATAATAATGCCTATGTAAACTTTAATTTCAGTATCCTTTAAATAGACTTTCATGGAAGCAGAACGCCAAGCTATAAAATGAGAGGCAAAATTAAAACCAGCCAAAACCATAAAGACTATACAAATAAGTTCGATTAAGGAATTGTTAAAATAACCAATGGATGCATCATGAGTGGACATTCCACCAGTAGCCAAAGTAGAAAAAGCATGACCAATAGCATCAAACAGATTCATGCCCGCCATGTAATAGGCTAAGGCGCAAATGGTTGTCATTGCCAGATACAATATCCACAGCATTTTTGCTGTTTCAGTGATCCGCGGAGTTAATTTTTGATCCTTCATAGGGCCAGGAGTTTCTGCTTTAAACATTTGCATGCCACCAATGCGCAACATCGGCAAGATAGCTATGGCCAAAACAATAATACCCATACCGCCTAACCATTGCAAAAGTTGACGATAAAACAAGATGGAATGCGGCAAGTCATCCAAATGACTGATAATAGTAGAACCGGTTGTTGTTAAAGCAGAAATAGATTCAAAAACGGCATCAGCCAAAGAAAGATTCAATGCTTGCGAGTTGTACAAGGGCACAGCTCCGCTCAAGCCAATAATCAACCACGAAAGACCCACAACAATAAAACCAGACCGGATTTGTAATTCAGAATTGGCTTTTCGAAACAGAAATAACAGCGAACCACCCAGCAGAAACAAGACGACAAAGCCATGAAAAAATGGAACGATATCACCGTCTTGGTAGATCAAACCCACGACAATGGGTGGTAACATGATTAAACTAGAAATTATTAGCAACAAACCAATAATTCGTAAGACAACTTTACCAAAAGTAGAAGGCTTATTGTGAATGTAATTTTGAGAAATAAAGGGGCTCAAATAAATTTAAACAAGAAAAGCATTATACCCTAATCCCGATATAGAAAACACGTTTCTTGTACAATCCTTTGGTGCATCTGGTAAATTTAACAAGCACCGTATAATGTCATCCTCGTGTACACGGAAAAAATACTTCATGAATGTATTTTCATGCAAACCCTCATGGGCAAATTTTCTCAATCTTTTCTTGTGCCACAGAAATTCCAAGCTCGGATGTATGCTCATACACTTGAGCCATTACAGTGAGCCTTTACAGAGATGTTAGTAAGGCTTGTTTGAAGCGTTTCAAAGTTATTGGATTTGTCATTGACTGTTCATCCAATAATGGAACCATAGGTTTGTGTTGCTTTAGGAGATGAACAAAGAGCCCATCGGACAATGTAGAAGTTCCATCGTTGAAATAATGTGGAGTGGTTTGATTGCCGCAGCTGGGAGATTTGCTTTTGAGAACAAAGCCGTGATAACTGTTAAAAACTGCAATATTGCGTTCAAACCAGTGCTGCATTTGTGAGGTGTAATCCAATTGCGGTTGCTGTACTTGAACCAGTTGAATCGTTTTGTTGTTTCTGATTTGAATGGGTGGGCGAGGGACGGCAAGACCCATTTCAACTTCGGGACACAGAGCCACAAGTTGGTACTTGCGGCTATCAAAATGGTTTAAAATTGTGGATTGTTTGTTTTGGCCATCGTAACGAACATTATGACCTAACAAGCATGCACTGACTGCAATTTTAATCATGTTTTCTTTTTTTGTCAGGAAATAAAACATTCAAAGGTTGCGATAAGCTATTGGAAAAAACCATGCGAACATGTGAGCGGTTTAAGGATCGCGGTTCTTTGACTCCACAGGCATGGGCGATGATGCCCACCTCTTTAATCATGTGTTTGGCAAAATTAGCGACCCGTTTGGTTTTATTTTCTACTACCAGCCCTTTGTGCAGGTCTGGGTTGTGGGTTGTGATGCCCGTTGGGCAGGTGTTTTTGTTGCATTTTAAGGCTTGAATACAACCCAGAGAGAACAGAAAACCGCGCGCATTGTTGATAAAATCAGCCCCCGCACACAAGGCCCAAGCAACTTCTGCTGGAGTAATCATTTTGCCAGAAGTCATGATACGAATGCGATCTTTTAATCCATATTCGTTGCGTAAGTCAACCAACATGGGCAAGGATTCTTTAATCACCATGCCAACATCGTCCATCAAGGATTGCGGCGCAGCACCTGTTCCACCATCGCCACTGTCTAAGGTGATGAAATCAGGCGCGCTTTCAATCCCGCGTTTGTTGCATTCTTCAAACAAATCATGCAGCCATTGATCGTTGCCCATGACCATTTTAAAGCCAACAGGCAGACCAGTAGTGTTGCGGATTTTATCAATCATATCCAAAAGTTCGCTAGCGCTGTTGATTTCGGCGTGACGATTCGGGCTGATGGAAGGCTTGCCAGCAGGAATGCCACGAATTGTAGCAATTTCTTGTGTGACTTTCTCTGCTGGAAGAATCCCTCCTTTGCCGGGTTTTGCGCCTTGTGCGAGCTTGAGTTCTATCATTTTAACTTGTGGAATTTGACCAATCTCTTTGAGCTTGGCAAAATCAAAACCACCCTCAGCATTGCGTGCTCCGTATTTTGCTGTACCAAATTGATAAACGATATCGCAGCCACCCTCTAGATGGTAAGGTGAAATTCCACCTTCGCCTGTATTCATCCAAATACCTGCTTTTTTGGCTCCATGAGACAAGGATTGAACCGCAGGCATGGATAAAGCTCCAAAACTCATGGCCGAAATATTAAAAAAACTAGGACTAGCATACGGTTGTTTGGCATAAGGGCCGATGACTAATTTTTCGGCGCTAACAGCGTCTTTTTCCATCACAGGAAAGGCACAGTTCATAAAAATCATAGCACCACGACGATCGAGATTTCGGGTGGAGCCAAAAGCAACCGTATTATTGTTGCCTTTGGCCGCTTTATAAACCCACGTGCGTTGGGCGCGATTAAAGGGCAATTCTTCTCGATCCATAGCAAAGAAGTACTGGCGAAAAAACTCACCTAAGTGTTCAAACAACCAACGAAAGCGGCCAATGACGGGGAAATTGCGCCGAATAGTGTGTTTTTTCTGGTTTTTGTCGATAAAATAGAGGACTACCGCGCTCAGTATCGCTAAACCAACTAAAAAAACAAATAGCAAGACCAAAATTTTGATGGCCGAAATAAACCATGTATTTAGCATAAAAAACTCCTGTGTTGTGAATTCTCGCTAGCGAGATTTGAAAGTTTGCATTGTATCATCCCAAATCCAGATATGGAAAATACAATTGTAGCACAACTCATTGAAACGCTTAGGAGCGTATCAAGCAATTGCGATTCTATATCGGTGATATAGATTGGAATTTATTGAAAATATTTCATAAATTGTGTTGAAAAGGCACAATCAAATCCGTATAATCCACCACCTTTATTATTAATCAACTAACAAGGTACTGTCATGAAAGTATTATCATCTTTGAAATCAGCCAAAACACGTAGTCGCGACTGCAAAGTTGTTCGTCGTCGTGGCAAGGTTTTTGTAATATGCAAATCCAATCCTAAATTTAAAGCTCGTCAAAGATAATTCTTTTACAGTCAAAAATTATAAAGCCCTCAGATTGAGGGTTTTTTTTTGCCTTTTTTTAGAGACAATCTATGCCATCCAATAGCATATGCAAAAGCAAACCTATACCAATGACTCTGGTTTTTGGAAAAAAACAAGCGATACAATAAAGGACAAGAGCTGGCCATTGATGGAGTGGATGAAAGCCAATACTGCAACGCAGGGCATCGTAGATGGGAGTGGCGAGCAAATGATCCAGATCCACCAGCATGGTGAGCATCATAATTGCATAAACTTTGAGCCATTGGTTTTTGTTTCCAAATCCCGTTAATGAATTTCGCCTTTTCTGGTCAAATAGAGAAGGACTTGGATTGTAGAAGACGATGCTGACGAGTAGAGGAACAGCAAAGTGTAAAAAAATGTGGAACATCAATCAGGATTTTGTCGATAGAATAATGAGACAAGCCACCTTTCTTTCTTCTGCAATCAAAACATTATAAGTACGGGCTGCTGATTGGTTGTTCATGACTTCAAAGCCAATGTTTTGTTTGGCAATAGGTGTTAATAAATCAATGGCGGGAAACACATGTTGGCAACCCGAACCTAAAAGGATTAACTCAGGCTCTGAATCTAATAAATATTTAATATGCTCAGGGCGCAAATCATCCACAGATTGAATATCAATCTCTGTGATTAAACGAGTATTGCTAATAATGCAACTGCTGCTAAACACCTCGGAGTTTATGCTGATGCTTTGCTCTGTGATCGCCGTAATTTGCTTGGCAGACTCGTGGCTATTTTCGTGCAGTTGCATTTATAAAGACAAATCGTATTGTGGATTCTTGGGATTGGCCAAAAAAATAGTTAAAACCTGACCAATCGAGTGAATTTTTGTGGCGCCGGTTGCTTCTAGAATCTCGGTTATAAATTTGCTTCGTGTTTCTTTGTCCATGCGAATTCTAATTTTAATCAGTTCGTGCAATTCCAAGCAGACTTCAATCTCATTCATGACATTTTCTGTTAAGCCCTTATCTGCAACCATAACCACTGGCTTTATTTGATGACTCACTCCTCGTAAAAATTTTATCGCGTGTTTATTCATGTTGCTTATTTATTATCTCAATTTAATGTGTTAATGTGGCATTTTAACAGTTTCATTGATTGCAATACAAACATGGCAAGAAGTAAGAGTTCAAATAATTGGTTACGCGAACATTTTGATGATTATTGGGTTAAATTATCGCAAGAAAAAGGTTACCGAGCCCGTTCGGCCTTTAAATTGGAAGAATTGCACGAAAAAGACGGCCTGCTTTCGCAGGTAAAAAATATTGTAGATTTGGGTTGTGCTCCTGGTGGTTGGTGTCAAGTAGCGCGCAGATTGACAGCCAAAAGCACACGAATTATTGGCATGGATATTTTACCCATGGAGCCTGTTGAAGGCGTCGAATTTATCCAAGGAGATTTTCGTGAAGAATCGGTGTTAAATGAGTTGCTCAGTTTGGTTGGAAATGACAAAATAGACCTTGTTTTATCAGATATAGCCCCAAATCTTAGTGGAGTGTTTGCTGTAGATCAGCCGCGCATTATGTATTTGGCAGAGCTGGCGCTGGATTTTTGCTTGCAATGCCTTAAACAAAATGGCAATTATGCGGTCAAAATATTTCAGGGCGAAGGCTTTGATCAGTATTTAGCAGAGTTACGAAAGAACTTTAAAAAAGTGGTGATGAGAAAGCCAAAATCATCACGACCCCGAAGTCGAGAAGTGTATGCCGTTGGTATAGGCTTTAAAGGCTAGATTTATAAATTAGAAAATTTAGGAATATGTTTTGAACAATAATTTAAAAAATATCATCATGCTTATGGTTGTTTTAGTACTGGTTTTTTCGGTATTTAACTCCATGGTTAATCAAGCGGCCAGTTCTTCAGAGTTGAGTTATACCGATTTTTATAAGTTGCTTAAAAATGGTCAAATTAAATCTGTAGATGTTGATAATGTCACTTCAGTTCACAAGATCATAAAAGCCAAAACCAATGGTGGTGAAGCCATCGTCGTCAATGCGCCCAAAGACGATAAATTAATTGATGATTTAATCGAAAAAAACGTGGATGCAAAATTTGAGCCAGTGCATGAGCAAAGCCTCTTATTTAGCTTGTTTGAAACGATATTCCCCATTATATTGTTGGTGGGTTTGTGGTTTTTCATCATGCGTCAAATGCAAGGAGGCGGAGGCAAGGGTGGAGCCATGAGTTTTGGGAAATCCAAAGCCCGGTTGCTTTCTGAAGACCAAATTAAAGTCACCTTTGCTGATGTTGCAGGGATTGAAGAAGCCAAGGAAGAAGTGGGGGAACTGGTTGATTTTCTCCGAGACCCCAGTAAATTTCAAAAACTGGGCGGCCACATTCCTCGTGGTGTGCTAATGGTCGGTTCTCCCGGTACGGGCAAGACCTTGTTGGCCAAAGCCATTGCGGGTGAAGCTAAAGTGCCATTTTATACCATTTCTGGTTCTGATTTTGTAGAAATGTTCGTAGGTGTTGGCGCCTCTCGTGTGCGTGACATGTTTGAACAAGCCAAAAAGAATGCGCCCTGCATTATCTTTATTGATGAAATTGATGCCGTTGGTCGTCAACGGGGTGCTGGCATGGGCGGCGGTCATGACGAACGCGAACAAACATTGAATCAATTATTGGTTGAGATGGATGGCTTTGAAGGCAACGAAGGCGTCATCGTCATTGCCGCGACCAACCGTCCAGATGTACTGGATTCAGCTTTATTGCGCCCAGGACGTTTTGATCGACAAGTGGTTGTGCCCTTGCCCGACATCAAGGGTCGTGAAGCGATCTTAAAAGTCCACATGAAGAAAGTCCCCATAGCCGATGATGTAAAACCGCGCAATTTAGCTCGTGGAACTCCTGGCTTTTCTGGAGCTGATTTGGCTAATTTAGTCAATGAAGCAGCCTTGTTTGCAGCAAGAAAAAATGCCAAAATTGTGGTGATGGATCACTTCGAAGAAGCCAAAGATAAAATTATGATGGGCGCAGAACGCCGCTCTATGGTGATGGACGATAAAGAAAAACTAAACACCGCGTATCACGAAGCAGGCCATGCGATAGTAGGTCGTCTGGTTCCAGAGCATGATCCTGTTTATAAAGTGACGATTATTCCCCGAGGCCGGGCTCTTGGCGTGACCATGTTTTTGCCTGAACAGGATCGCTATTCGCAATCCAAAACTTATTTGGAGTCTCGTATTTCCAGTTTGTACGGCGGACGTATTGCTGAAGAATTAATCGGAGGCAAAGATGCTATTACTACAGGAGCTTCCAACGACATTCAAGTGGCGACAGATATTGCCAGAAGCATGGTCACTAAATGGGGCTTCGGTGAAGGTCTGGGGCCTTTGTTGTATTCTGAGGACGAAGGTGAAGTGTTTTTAGGGCGTCAAGTGACACAACATAAAAACATGTCAGATGTAACAGCGGGTAAAATTGATGCTGCAATCAAAAAACTCATCGATAAAAATTATGACCGTGCCTATACCATGCTCACCGAGAATATGGATATACTGCATATCATGGCGAAAGCTTTGATGAAGTACGAAACCATTGATACGAGTCAAATTGATGAAATCATGCAAGGCAAAGAACCCAGTCCTCCAGAAGGATGGGAAGACGATGATACTTCAAGCAAATCAACACCCAAAAGTGAAGACAAGAAGCCAGAAACTAAAAACGACAATGTTGGGGATGAAGCCCCTTCGGTTTAGTTGAGTCCAAATCTGCAAAGATATGAGTCGTTTGTAATCTAGAATATGATCAAGACGGGCAAAACATTCCAAATTATGGGGGTCATTAATGTGACCCCTGATTCTTTTTCTGACGGTGGTCAATTCTCCAGCACTGAAACAGCATTGAAGCAGGCTTTAAGCTTGCTTGAACAAGGAGCTGACATCATTGATATTGGCGGTGAATCCACACGCCCAGGAGCCGACAGTGTTTCGGTTGAAGAAGAAATTAATCGCGTTGTTCCTGTTATTCAAGCCGTAAGAAAACTCAAGCCTTCCTGTGTCATTTCTATCGATAGCAGTAAGGCAGAAGTGATGGCAGCTGCAATCAAAGCAGGAGCTAATTTCATTAACGATGTCAATGCCCTTCAAGCTGATGCTTGTTTGGGATTGCTTGCTAAAAGTAAGCTTCCTGTTTGCCTAATGCACAAAAAAGGCCAACCTAAAACCATGCAAATTCAACCAAAATACCACAGTGTAGTGAATGAAGTGATGGATTTCTTTAAAAAGCGCATTGAAAGTTGTTTGCAGGCAGGTATTTTGCCAGAAAATATCATTCTTGACCCCGGCATTGGTTTTGGTAAAACTTTAGAACATAATCTGGCTTTACTTCGTAACATAAAACCATTAAAATCTTTGGGCTTTCCGGTACTCATTGGCGTTTCAAGAAAATCAATGATTGGCGAGATACTGAATGCTGAAATAGGCGACAGATTGTATGGCTCATTGGCTATTGCTCAGTATGCTTATACATGTGGTGCAGAATATTTCCGTGTACATGATGTTAAAGCTACTCATGATGTCTTGAAGATTGCCGAATTATTGAACTCGTAATTAACTGTGTAACTATATCAAGGTATTGATGCAAGAGTCTCATAAAATAATAAGAAGAAATTAAAACATGAAAGAAAAAAAATATTTTGGAACAGATGGCATAAGAGGAGAGGTCGGTGGTTCAATAATGACGGCTGAATTTGCCCTAAAACTTGGACGAGCTGCAGGTGTAGTCTTGGGTCAACTTTCACCATCCAATACCATTGTCATAGGCAAGGACACGCGTATCTCAGGTTATATGTTTGAGGCGGCTTTAGAAGCTGGACTCTCTTCATCAGGGGTTAATTCTCTGTTATTGGGACCCATGCCAACACCAGCAATAGCCCGAATGACCAGTTCCATGCATGCCAGTGCTGGTATTGTTATCAGTGCCTCTCATAATCCATTTTACGACAATGGCATCAAATTTTTTGATCAAAATGGCGAAAAATTGTCCGATGCATTGGAGTTGGCGATAGAAGCAGAAGTCGATAAAGACTTTTTTACGGTTAAGAGTGAAAATCTAGGCAAGGCCAAGCGTATTGATGATGCTGCTGGGCGATACATTGAATTTTGTAAAAGCACATTTCCGCGTCAACAAAGCTTATCGGGATTGAAAATTGTGGTAGATTGTGCCAATGGAGCGACTTATCATATCGCTCCTCAGGTTTTTTCTGAACTGGGAGCCGATGTCACCGTTGTCGGTAACAGCCCTGATGGTTTGAACATTAACGAAGACTGTGGCTCAACTGAACCACAATTGCTGCAAGAAAAAGTTCTCGATGCAGGTGCAGATTTAGGCATTGCCTTGGATGGCGATGGAGATCGTTTGTTAATGGTTGATCACTGTGGTGATCTTATCGATGGCGATCAATTGATTTTTATTGTTGCCAAACATTTTCATAAGAACAAACAATTAAACGGCGGTGTGGTCGGAACCTTGATGACCAATCAAGCCATGGAAGTTGGATTGGCACAATTAGGTATCCCATTTTTACGAGCGAATGTGGGTGATCGTTATGTCCATCAACTGTTGAAGAAAAACAACTGGTGTTTGGGTGGAGAATCATCGGGGCATATTCTCAACCTTAATTTAGCAACAACAGGCGATGGAATTGTCAGTGCTTTGATGGTTTTGATTGTCATGAAGAATGAAAGCAAAAAACTGAAAGAATTGGCAGCTGAAATTCCACTTTATCCTCAAATTCTCATCAATATCACGATTGATAATGCCAAATCAATCGCTCAAAACCCTGTTTTGTTAGAGCAAGCCGATATAATCGATAAAAAACTAGCAGACAAGGGTCGAACTTTAATCCGTGCCTCAGGAACGCAACCAATGCTTAGAGTGATGGTTGAAGCACAAGATGAAAAACTGGCAAACAAATACGCCCAACATTTAAAAGAGACAGTAGAAAATCTATGAAAATAATTGCAATAGTGAGTCTGTTGAGTTTAATTTCTTGCACTCAGAATATCAAGCAGAAAACACAGCTCAGCGCACCCAAGCCTCCACCTATGTCAGAAGAAAAGACACTAGAGCAGCCTCCCAAAAAACCAGCTTTTTTATCAGACATTAACCAGCTAACTTTTGCTGGAAAGCGATCAGGAGAAGGTTATTTTTCGGCGGATGGTTCGCGTTATATTTTTCAGGCAGAACGTTTGGATGACAATCCTTTTTATCAAATTTTTGCCATGGATTTAGAATTGGGTGATGTTGAAATGATCTCTGACGGTACAGGAAAAACTACCTGTGCTTGGTTTCATCCGCAAGACGATCGCATTCTTTATTCTTCGACTCATTTGGACAAAGACAAACTTAAGAAACAAAAAGATGAGCTTGAATTCAGAGCATCAGGAAAAACCCGTCGTTATTCATGGGACTACGATGAAAACTACGATATATTTGCCAAACAAGGGGACAAATTGACTCAATTAACCCATGAGTTGGGCTACGATGCCGAAGGCAGTTATTCTGCAGATGGCCAATGGATAGTGTTTGCTTCCAACCGAAATGCTTACAACGAACAAGCAAAAAATATGAGTCAAGCCGAAAAAAACACCTTCAGTAAAGATCCAGCCTTTATGATGGACATTTATTTGATGAAAGCGGATGGCAGTGATGTCAGGCAATTGACGACATACAAAGGCTACGATGGTGGCCCTTTTATTTCTCCAGATAGCAAAAAGGTCATCTGGCGCCGTTTTTCTGTGGATGGTTTAACCGCAGAAATCTACACCATGAATCTTGATGGCAGTGACAAAAAACAAATAACACATGGGCAAGTTATGTCGTGGGCTCCCTACTACCATCCTTCGCAAAAATACATTATTTACACGTCTAACAAACAAGGTTTTGCCAATTTTGAACTCTATATTGTTGATACACAAGGCCAACACGAGCCTGTTAGGGTCAGTGAATTGGAAGGCTTTGATGGTTTGCCAGTATTCTCACCTGATGGAGATGAATTGTATTGGACACGTAAAAAAGACAACAACGATGTCTCGCAAATATATCGAGCCAATTGGAACCACAAAGCAGCCTTAAAATCCTTGAATTTAGCGGACTAAAAAATACAAATGAATGCATCTAAAACTCTGAATATTATTATTCTGATCACCTTATTAATTTTAACGGCTTCAACACAAGCCAAAAGGTCATCACTTATCAATGCGGAATTAGCCCAAAAACATATTGAGGCTTTGACCCAAACTGGAGGGCGCTTAACAGGTTCTAAAAGCGAAGCAAAAGCTGCAGCCTACATCGGTCAGGAATTAAAAAGAATAGGTTTGCAACCGTGGCACTCGAACAGCTACAAGCATCCTTTTGAATTTACCGCTGGCACAAACTTGGGCGAGAATAATCGTTTGACAATCAATGGTAAAGAGCTCAAATTGAATGAAGATTTTAGGCCTTTGGTCTTTTCTGGGCTTGGAGATTTTGAATTGGCTGATGCAGTTTTTGCAGGATATGGAATCACTGAACCTGAAGGCGAAAAAATGGGTGAAAATTACGATTCCTATATGCATTTGGACGTTAAAGACAAGTGGGTTGTGGTGATGCGTTTTATGCCTGAGGATATTTCGGTAGAAGAACGCGTAAAAATCAACCTCTACTCCAGTGAACGCAATAAAGTCTTAAATGCCAGACAACATGGAGCCAAAGGTGTTATTTTTGTGCATGGTCCCAATACATTGGTTAAAAAACAATTAATTCCCTTAACTTTTGATGCCTCCACAGCTCACGGCAGCGTTCCCGTTCTATCCATCAGCACTTCACTTGCTAATTCATGGTTCAAGCACATGGACAAAGACTGGGCAAAAATTCAGAAAAAACTCGATGCGGGTCAATTTGTTATGGGTTTTGATCTCAAAGAGGTCTCAATTTCAGCCAGTGTTGATTTGGTCCAAGACAAGAAAATTGGTCACAATGTCATTGCCACTATCAAAGGCAGCAGTGATTTACCTGCGCTTATATTAGGGGCTCATTACGATCATTTAGGTCATGGCGAAAGTTCCACCTCCTTAGCCCGAGCAGATGAAATGGGTTTTGTCCATGCAGGTGCAGATGACAATGCCTCGGGTGTGGCTGGTTTGCTCAGCATTGCAGAATATCTGGTTGAGCAGAAAAACAAAGGGCGATTCAAACCCAAAAGAGACGTTGTTTTTGCCTTTTGGTCGGGGGAAGAATTGGGCTTGCTCGGTTCCAATCATTTTGTAAAAACTTTTGATAAAACAGATTTGTCTGATACCTTTATGGCCAACCTCAATATGGACATGATTGGACGTTTAAGAGAGTCTGCTGTGATGCAAGGAACAGGTTCGAGCTCGCAGTGGAATGCTATTATTGAACAACGTAATGCTCCTATTGGCTTGAATATTACTTTGCAAGAAGATGCCTATCTACCAACCGATGCCATGAGTTTTTATTTGTACAATGTTCCCGTTTTGTCTGCTTTTACCGGTTCGCATACAGAATATCACACGCCACGAGATAGTGCAGAGCTAATTAATTACCAAGGCGTGGCAAAAATATCGAAGTTAGTGGCTCTTATTGCGCGTTCTTTGGCTTTGCAAGAACAAGCCTTGGATTATCAAAAACAAGAACGCAATAAAGAAAAAGGCAGCCGAGGCGGGATGCGCGCTTATTTAGGGACGATACCTGATTATGCCAGCGAAGACGGTAAAGGTGTGTTATTAAGTGGTGCAACCAAAGGCTCACCTGCCGAGAAAGCAGGCATTCAAAGTGGTGATGTTTTAATAGAAATGGCTGGGACTAAAATCGAAAATATTTATGATTTTACCTACATCTTACAAGCTTTAAAAGTAGGCAAAACGGTTAAGGCGAAAATACTCAGAGAGGGTAAGGAAATAGAACTGGATGTTACTCCTGGATCTCGACAGTAATTAAAGAGAGAAAAATGTGAATAAACCTCAAAGAACCAATGCAATTGTGCGGCTTTACCATCAGTTGGGATCGCCTCCTTCTTTTTATCGAATCAGTGGCTATTTTTTGAAATGGTTGTTGCTCATTTCCATAGTTTTGTTTGCTTGGGGAATGTACGATGGTTTGCTATTAGCTCCTGCGGATTATCAGCAAGGTGATAGTTTTCGAATTATCTATGTGCATGTCCCTGCGGCTTGGATGTCGATGTTTATTTACGGCATTATGGGAGTTTGTGGTTTGATTGCAATAATATGGCGCATGAAAGTCGCCGAAGCCGTGATGTTAGCCTCAGCGCCTATTGGAGCTTGGTTTACGGTTATTGCTTTGCTTACTGGCTCACTGTGGGGAAAACCCATGTGGGGCACATGGTGGGAATGGGATGCGCGAATGACTTCAGAGCTTATTTTGCTGTTTCTCTACATTGGCATCATGGCGACGTATTCAGCCTTTTGCGAAGACTCAAGAAAAGCGGCAAGAATGGCCGCCTTAATCGCTGTTGTTGGTATTTTTAATGTGGTTATTATCCATTTTTCAGTCAAATGGTGGTCTTCAATTCATCAAGGCACAACAGTTTCATTGATGGGCAAAAGTCACATTACTTGGGAAATGCTAAGACCCTTGCTGGTGATGGCTTTCGCCACAAAATTTTACTATGGCTATTCGATGTTAAAACGGGCGCGAATATTTTTATTAGAAACTGAACAAGCCAAACGCTGGGTTTCTAATAGTATAGAGGGGAATAACAATGAATGATTTTTTTGCTATGGGCGGTTATGCCTTTTATGTCTGGAGCAGTATTGGAGTGTTCACTCTGGCCTTGTTGATTGATTTTATTAGCCTAAATTTGAGAGAAAAAGCAACAAAACGCCAAATCAAATCTTTTATTCGACGTAAGAAAAATGAGTAAGTCTTAGGTTTGTATTGTGAGTGCAGCTAAATACCCAAATCACGATATAGAACTCACGATGCCAGCAAAAGCTCTTAATAAGCCTGATAAATTCTCAAAAATCCTCATCACCAATGAGATGTATTCGATTTTTTGAGTTCCTTATACACCTTAATTACTTCTCCATCATTCGTGATTCTATATCGGGATTTGAGAAATAAAAAAATGCAAAGTGTATGAGTTTTACTTCATCATGAGCTACTTTCATAGGATTCGTGATTGTTGCCAATGAATTAACCCCTAAGTTTAGGGGCTGTTTTGATAGTTAGAAAAGGTACAATTGTGCTTTCACCTCAAAAAATATACATCATGAATAAAAAAATATTTATCTTTATTATAGTCATTGCAATTAGCGCAGCAGCTAACGCGAGAAATAAAGTAACAGATCAATCAAAAATAGAGACATTTAACACGCAGTTTTGTGAAGTGGGTGCTGTTTTGATTGGAGAAATGATTGTTGAATTACGCAAAGGTGTAGATTCATCTTTGATGTTGAATGTTATTAATACAAAGCTAGACAAAAACCAAGTTCCTACAGCGACTGAGACTCTTGAACAAGCAAAATCGGACGTAAGGTTTAATGTTACTTATGAACGCTCAATCAGTCGTTTTAAAGATAATTGCTTAGCTGGGCGTTACCCGAGCTATAAATTTGTTATGGATTCTTATGCAGCAAAATTTAAGTGATGGCACTGTTATAAAGCGCTGTGAGTGCTTGTAAAACTCTATTCAAAACCATTGAAAAAGAGAATGTCAATGTTATCTTGAATATTTGTAACATAGTCTTCTTTCTATTAAACACTCAAGAGATGAACCACCAATTTGCCTGATATGAATGATAAATCATAAATGGGATGGGCGATCAGGAAAATCATGTTATTTGTAGGTAGTTGACTTTGTTGGTGTGTGTCCCTTATATTTTATAAGGTAATAAGACAAGTGGTTTGACCTCTTTTTTATTATAAGCCATGCAAGTCAATAATGCCCGTTCATCAAGCAATGCTTGACTCTTGAAGCGTGATTCCCAGAAATGACCTGTTACTTCATCTTCGATGTTTGATGACCTGGCGATAAATTCGTTCAGTAACTTCATAAACCAACTTATGCTCATAAGCCTTTTTCTGTACTCATCCGTTTTTATAAAAACCATATCAAGTTCAGCCTTTGACAGTTCAGCACCAGCTAAATATTTTTGACAAAGTAATATCGGTTTGCATAAGCTAGACCAATAAGTTAAGACTTGTTTCTCACACCAGTTTTCTGTTGAATTGACCTTTAAAACAATTTGGTAATGATTGCTCAGGCTCGTATGTAAAGATTCGCGTAAGAACAAATGTCGATATTGAATACTTTAGCAAGTTCTTTTATTCTATTTGAGATCAGCTCTCTTCGATGGTCGTAACACTTTCCAGTGTACTGGTCTTTTCCGCATAAAAAGGCTCTTCGAACACATCTTGTCATCACATGATAAAAAGGTGTATCTTCCAAAGATATTTGGTATTTCCGTGCATATGTCATGATTTTCTCCATTAAAAGGG
>Ga0316208_1001401_pt1 | contig 22779 bp, 16 predicted proteins | sample 3monopyrite_MG_FD_204944 | JGI IMG/M metagenome (GOLD analysis project Ga0316208, IMG submission 204944) | Microbial mat bacterial communities from mineral coupon in-situ incubated in ocean water Damariscotta River, Maine, United States -... | ecosystem: Environmental > Aquatic > Marine >... | reverse complement strand
CCCGCGAGAATAAAGGTGTCAGGAACCGTTTCCGGTGTAATTGTACGAAAAACATGGTAAATAAGAAAGGAAAAGCGAGATAGTATACTAAAAACAAAATAAACGGTTCCTGACACCTTTTTTCCCGCCTTCGGCTTGCCGTTAAACTAAAAAAGGGTAATTTTCACCTAATATATTCATGTAGTCTGTTAATCAGGCTTGCTTCAGTGGCGATGCCATGTAATTATTCCCGTCGATCCTTATCAATCATCGAATTCAACGGGTTCAATTATGATATTCAAATGGCTGAAAAACCGCCGCCGCAAGAAGTTACTTGCTGCCCCATTTCCCGATGCCTGGTTCACATATTTGCATCAGAACGTTCATTTCTATCGGGAACTTTCTGAAACGCAACAGCGGAAATTGCAAGATATTCTTCGTCTGATTGTTGCAGAAAAAAACTGGGAAGGTTGTAAAGGGTTTACGGTAACCGAAGAAGTAAAAGTAACGATTGCTGCACAAGCTGCTTTGCTGGTACTTGGAATGCAGGAGCAGTATTTTGATCGTGTGCAATCGATTCTCGTTTATCCAACCGTCTATTTCGCTGCTGAAAATACGATGGGGCCTGGTGGGGTTGTTACCGAAGGAGATTCTGCACGAGAAGGAGAAGCGTGGTATCGCGGGCCGGTTATTTTATCGTGGGATGATGTTTTGCGAGGCGGTCGGCACGAACACGATGGTCGTAATCTCGTCTTTCACGAATTCGCTCACCAGCTTGATATGCTCAATGGTCGTTCAACCAATGGAACACCGGTGATGGAAAGTAAACAGCAGTATGAACAATGGCAAAAGGTTTTGCATTCAGAATATAATCGTCTCGTCCATGATTGCAGAAATCATAAACGTTCCCTGCTAGATTGTTACGGAACAACCAACCTTGCCGAGTTCTTTGCCGTTGCGACCGAATGTTTTTTTGAGCGTTCCCGACAGATGCAGCATAAGCATTTCGATCTTTATCACATCCTGGCAGATTTCTATCATCAGAACCCAGTCGCGTAGAAAACTCATCAACCAACGTTCGCAGGGAAATGCAGAGTTTTATGAATTGACCACGAAATTCACGAAAAAGACGAAAAGAAAATGACATCTATTTTCTCTTTATTTTCTCTGCGGGTAACTATTCAGCGATGTTGTAGGGTCCGCTATTGCGGACCACGATGGTAAGTGGAACCCAAATTTCACGCGTTGGTCTGCAATAGCGGACCCTACAAACAACCCTCATTGCGACAATAAGCAATCATCGCTGAATAATTACAAAAACTCTTTTGCTGGATGAACGAATAAAAAGAGAATCTTCTTGGAAATCACATTCACCAGGCTGGAAAGTCTGACCTATCTTTTATGTGCCTCGCTGGTTGCCGAATTGTTGAATTTGCAATCTTGTGGAAAGATGAAAACCGTGCTGCATGGCGAGCGGTTGCAACCAGATCATTTTTTCCACCAGCGATTTCGCTTCAATTGCCTGCGGCATCAGCCAGACATTTCGTCTGTCAATTTCAGGGAATTCGTTCAGATAATTCAGCACGTCATCAACATCATTGGCCTGATCAATCACAAATTTGAATTGACACGCATAAGATTCAAACAGCGAGCGGATGGCTTCGGGAACGTGTCTGCGTTGTTCGTGACGGACTGACCAGGTGGCATCGTTGAGCGGAGTTGAATTGCTTCGTTTCGGGCTGATCGACATTAAATCGATTGGCAAATCTTGAAAGACGGTCCCAGCCGTTTCAATCGTGATGAAGCGATCCTGTTTTTTCAACGCAATTGCCAGTTCATTCAAGTCGGTAAAGATCATCGGTTCGCCCCCCGTGATCACCACATGCGGATACCACCACTGCTTGACGACTTCAACAATTTCGCCCACCGACATCTGCTCCCCTTGCGGCGACCAGGACGCATAAGGCGTATCGCAGAATGAGCAACGCAAGTTACAACCGGATAGCCGCACAAACACACTCGGCGTGCCGGTGTATTGTCCTTCTCCTTGAATGGATGCAAATATTTCCGAAACCAGCAAGTATCTATTCCCGAATTGAAACACGATAAAAAAACAACCAGCAGTTTATACAGAGCAGCAAGGAAAATGTCACGGATGCAACTGAAAACGATGTGCCTGCTTTTTGACTGACCACTACTGTACACTGAAAAATGCGAAAAATTCCGATATTGCTCTTGCGTCAAAAATGCACATCGCTACACTGCTCGCACTGAAGTTGACTTGTTCAACCGATACAAAAACTTGGCACGTTCGACCGGTGCTTAAATGGTCGGCCTCCTGCTCGTAGAGTATTACGGGCTTTTGTGCGAGATGTTAAAATGACATCGTTCTCCTGGCAGTTCTCCCCGATGTGGCAGCACATCGCAAAACGTCGCGAACTGAATACGCTTTTCTTTCAAGCGATTCCGATTCGGTAACGTTCGGACTCTCTCTCATCGCTTTTCATTTGAATAACCGAAGCATCGGTTGCTAATTTCAAAGCGTTCTTATTCGATAAAAGTACGCACCTACTTTCAAATCATCCATCTTAATTCAGGGGATCAATATGCTTGTCTTGTCACGAAAAAAACAGGAAGAAATTGTCATTGTCACTCCACAGGGAGAAGAAATCATTCTCAAGGTGATCAAAATTAGTGAATCGAGTATTCGTATCGGCTTGGAAGCGAATTCAGATTATCAAATTATGCGCGGCGAATTGATGGAACCTCGTCGCATCAACCATCGAGCGAACATCAACAATCGAGAGCTTGCCCTGACCGGGTACAAAGGAGTTCACTGCGAAGCTGGATGAGCGTGCGATCAATGGCAGCGGCAAAAAGTGAATTCCCGCTTGGCGAGTCGCAATTCGTATCGATATATTATAGTGTAGTGTTCGAGAGGCCAATTTTGTGCCAGGCCCACAAAAAAGAGTCTCTCGAACACTCACTCCTTTGATATCAATAATTTTTACAGGTTGCTACTTCATGAATTTATCTGACAATTCCCGGCGTTCGTTTCTAAAAAACTCTGCTGTATTAGTGGGGATAACCATGTTTGCCGCCGGATTGGTTCATGCGGAATCGAAAAACTCTTGTGGTCGGCTGATGATGTATGTGGGAACTTTCAGTGCTCCACTGAAAGATATGCTATCAACACAAGTAGACTTGCCGCCCGGCAATGGGCGGGGCATTTATCTTTTTGAAATCAATCGCCAAACCGGTGCGGCAACACCTGCCGGGGTTTACGAAATGGGAACAAGCCCGAACTGCATGGCTGTGAATGCTGAAGGAACCCGGCTGTATTCCACGAACGAAACAGATCGTGTCGGAAAAGAAAAGCATGGGACAATCAGCTCTTTTTCGATCAATCGTAAAGACGGAAAGTTGACAATCCTCAACACGGTTGATTCTGGAGGAGCCGGCCCGACTTATATCAGTATTCATCCTTCTGGTCGTTTTTTGCTGGTGGCTAATTATTTTGGTGGCTCGGTTTCCGTTTTTCCGATTCTGCCCGATGGTCGCATCGGCGAAGCATCGGATATCAAAATTGATGCCGGCAAAATTGGCCCGACAACCGCAACGCATGCTCCACCGGGAAGTTTTGCCTTCAGCGGGCATGACCGCACTCACGCGCACATGATTCAAGCCGATCCTTCAGGCCGATTTGTGATACACGTTGATCTGGGGCTGGATAAAATCTTTATCTGGAAATTCGATGAGAAACAAGGCAAACTGTCCGCGAATGATCCCCCCTCAATTTCACTTCCCCCTGGTGACGGACCTCGGCACTTCCATTTTCACCCCAATGGTCGCTGGTTCTACTCGATTCAGGAAGAAGGCTCAACAATTGTTCTATTTGATTATGATGCAAAAGCGGGCAAGCTGTCTGCACGCCAAACGATATCATCACTACCGCCTGGTTTTGCAGGGAGTAATTTCTGTTCTGAAATACTGGTTTCAAACGATGGAAAGTTCGTTTATGCGGGCAATCGGCTGCATGACAGCATCGGTATTTTTTCCATTGATCCCCAAAATGGCGAACTGACTTTTATCGAAGAAGAATGGACACGCGGAAATTATCCACGCAGTTTCAGTTTCGATCCAACCGGACAATTCCTTTATTGCTGCAATCAACGAGCCGACAGCGTTGCCGTTTTTGAAGTGAATCGAAAAACCGGCCGCCTTAAATTTACTGACCACTATGTCCCGGTTGGCAATCCATCGCACATCGTTTTTCTCGATTTAATGAAGTAGTCCCTCAGTCGATAAGGAAATTGCAGGATGAAATTTATTCATGCGGCTGATATTCATCTTGATAGTCCGTTGCGTGGTCTCGAACGGTATGAAGGTGCGCCGGCGGAGGAAATTCGCGAAGCGACTCGGCGGGCATTGGAAAATCTGGTTGAACTCGCGATTGAAGAAGAAGTTGATTTTGTTTTAATCGCGGGCGATATTTATGATGGCAACTGGGAGGACTACAACACGGGACTGTTTTTTGTATTGCAGATGAGTAAGCTTCGCGATGCTGAGATTCCCGTGGTGATGATCAGCGGCAATCACGATGCAGCAAACAAAATGACAAAATCGCTGAGATTGCCGGACAATGTCGAATTACTGCCTCATAAAAAACCGGCCACCGCGAAAAATAAAAAACTGCAAAAACTGGGAGTCGCCGTGCATGGGCGATCTTTCGGGAAAGCGGCTGAATTCGATAACTTTGCGGTCGATTATCCCGAAAAGCAAACTGGTTTGTACAATATCGGTCTGCTGCATACCTCGCTGGCTGATCCACAAGGACACGAACCGTATGCTCCTTGCAGCATCGGCGATTTGAAACAAAAGGGGTACGATTACTGGGCGCTGGGGCATGTTCATCATCGTGGGGTTCAATGCTCCGATCCTTTGATTGTTTTTCCTGGCAACATCCAGGGGCGACACATTCGCGAAACGGGAGCGAAGGGATGTTACATCGTAAGCGTTGATGATCGCGGTCAGTCCAGCCTTGATTTCTATTCGCTTGATGTTTTCCGCTGGGAAAGATGCGAACTCGACATTTCCGAGATTAAAAGCGATGACGAAATTCTGGAATTATTTTCTGCAGAACTTTTGAAGCTCACAGAAGAACATAACGCCATGCCGATGGGCGTGCGGGTTATTTTGCATGGAAAAACTGAAAGTCACGAATCGCTTATTGCAGATTCAATCGCCTGGACGAATCAATTAAGAGCAACCGCGGTGGTTGAATCAGGCGGAAAAGTCTGGGTTGAAAAAGTAAAGTTTGAGACTTCTCCTGTTCAACCTGTTCAAAATATATCGATACAGGATGGTCCGATTGGCGAACTGCTCGCCTACATCGATGAGCTACGAGACAATAAAACAGAACTGCTGGAAATTGCAGAGGAACTGTCTGATCTACGACGCAAACTGCCCAGCGAAATCACACATGGCGAGGAAGCGATTCTCCTGAACGATCACGAGTATCTACAAGGCTTGCTAGATAAAGTCCAACCGTTGTTAATCAGACGGCTCAGTGAAGGATTATCAGCGTGAAAATTTTAAGATTAGACCTGTTGGCATTCGGTCCGTTTACCGATGTTTCTCTTTCGCCAAGTGAGGGAAATCATGGTTTGCACATTGTGTATGGCCCCAACGAAGCCGGTAAAAGTTCTTCCCTGCGTGCACTACGGCAACTGCTGTTTGGCATTCCTCATGTCAGCAGCGACAACTTTATCCATCCTTATAAAAACATGCGTATTGGAGGATTATTGGAAACTACTGATGGGGATCAATTGGAAATGATCCGCCGCAGGGGGCAAAGGAAAACGCTGCGTGAGCCGGACGATGTGGAAGTCATTGACGATTCGGCGCTGACTAAGATTCTAGGCGGTGTCGATGAATCGATGTTCAACCAGCGATTTGGGATCGACTACGAAGAACTGCGAAAGGGAGGTGAAGCGGTTGTACGTGGCGGCGGCGATTTGGGCGAAATACTTTTTGCAGCAGGTGCGGGAGTTGCCGATTTAGGCCGAATCCAAAAACAACTTGATGACGAAGCGAGCGAACTTTTTAAGGCACGTGGTTCGCTGCAGAAAATCAATAAAGCGATTTCGGATTTAAAGACCAAACAGCGAGCCATTAAAGAATCACTACTTCCTACATCTGAATGGAAACGTAACGACAAAGCGATGAAAGCTGCCGTAAGGCGGAAGGAGGAAATTGAATCTCAGCTTCTGGAAAAGAGGACGGAACAAAGCCGTTTGAAACGGTTTATTCAGGCGATACCTTTAATCAATCAGCGAAGGCAAATTTTGGAAGAGCTTGCAGATGTTAAAGACGTCCCACTACTGCCCGAAGATTTTGCCAGTCGTCGAAGTACCGCAACCGCGCAGCTTGAAAGTGAAAAGCAAACCGAACAAGAAGCAACTCAGGTTATCATTAAACTCGAAACTCAAATCGAGAAGATAGATTTCCAGGCAGATTTACTGAATCATCGAACCGCGATCAATCAGTTACACACCGATCTGGGCAGCTTCAAGAAAGCAACCAGAGACAAACCGATGCTTGTCACGCAATTGGAACATACCGAGCAGCAAATCAATACAATTTTGAAAGAGCTGGGCAGAGAAACTGATATTAAGAAGACAGATGATTTTCTATTAACTCGCTCTCAGCGACAGCAGATTCAAATACTTAGTGCGGAACGCCAGTCGAGGATTGACAGAAATGCTTCAACGGAAAAAAGGATTGCCACTCTGAAAGAACAGATACGACAAGCAGAATCAGAAATATCAGAACTTGATTCGATTGATAATACCAATGAATTAAAACGAACAATTCGTACGATCCAGAAACAGGGAGAGATTGAACAGCAACTTATCGAGGAACGTTCAGAATTAACAGAACTTGAACAACAAGCACAGATCGATCTAAAAAAGTTACGGCTTTGGGATGGGAGTCTCGAAGAGCTCGAAACGTTGGCGGTTCCTGCGATTGAAACCATCGAACGATTCGAAAACGAATTTGTTGATGCAGCAGCGAATGAAACAAGAATTGAAGAACGAGTCAGCACGTTGGACAATGAAATCGAGCAACTCGATCAGACTCTGGAAAATCTGCGGTTAGTGCATGATGTCCCCTCCGTAAATGATCTTGAACAAGCTCGCAAGAGGCGCGATGAAGCCTGGCGGTTGATTGAAAAAGTCTGGCGGGAATCGTTATCGGAAGAAGATTCAACGGTGACAGATTTCCTCGATCACTTTCCCGATGCTGCCGATTTGAAACAGGCTTTTCAATCCAGTTTCGAGAATGCCGATTTGATTGCTGACCGCCTTTGGCGAGAAGCGGAGCATGTTGCCGAAAAGGCAAAATTGAATTCGGATCGACTGAAGAAGCATGAACAACTGAAAGAACTTAAAACAGAACTTGATTTAGCACAGCACCAAATCGAACAGTTGCACTCACAATGGCTCGATCAATGGTCGGAATTGAACATCACTCCTTTACCACCACGAGAAATGCGAGCCTGGTTCAATCAACAGCAGAATTTAGTTGATGCAGCCCGGACAATTCGCAAACGGCGTATCTCGGTGGAAGAAAGATCAAACAATGTTCAACGTTTTCGTACCGAATTAAAGAGTCTGCTTGAAGAACTAAAGCAAAAACCTGCCCAGGATGAAGAAAGCCTGGCTTCAATTCTTGAGCGCTGTGACCAGCTTGTTGAAGAGATTGAATCGGCGAATTTGAATCATCGCAATCAGGAAAATACTCTGCAAAAGCTTCGCGATGATCTGCTTATTGCTAAGCAAGAGGCGACAACCGCCCGAAGCGATCTGGAACAATGGCAAAAAGAATGGGAGACCGCTGTTTCTGTTCTCGGATTGAGTCGTGAATCGCAACCTTCCGAAGTGAATCTGGTTATTGAATCGATCGATGAATTAACAAGTTTACTCAAAGAGGCAGCCGGTGTGAGAGAACGTATTCAGGGGATCGATGAGGATAACGAAAACTTCAAACAATCGGTCTGTGAACTATTAAGCCAGACTGCTCCCGACCTTTCCGAACGACCGGTCGACCTGGCGGTGGCTGACTTATACGACCGGTTGGAAACTACCAATACTGCAAAAACAAACTTGACAAGCTGGAAGAAACAACTGGAAGCTGAGCAGATCAGGCGAGATAAAGCCGTATCAAAAATCGCTCATCTGAATAAAATTATTAAGGCAATGTGTGAGCAAGCCGGTACTGATTCGTCAGAGAAATTACCCGAAGTAGAACAACGTTCTTCGCAACGCAGCAAAATTGAAGAAGAAATAAAATCGATCAACCAGCGACTTGGTGATTTAACAGCTAGTTCTTCGCTTGATGATTTTATTCTCGAAGCAGAACAATTCGATACGGATCAGGTTCAAGCGGACGTCATTCAACTTGACGATGAAATTTTGCAGTTGGACAACGAAAAAAGTGAAGTCGCCGAAACAATTGGCTCTGTTCGCAGTGAATTGCAACGAATGGATGGAAGTGGTCTGGCGGCCCGTTCGCAGGAAGAAGCAGAATTATTGATAGCTGGTATTCGCAGCGATACCGCGCAATGTGTTCGTTTAAGGCTGGCTTCGATTATACTGCGGCGTTCTATCGAACGGTTTCGCGAAGCAAGTCAAGGGCCGGTACTTGATCGCGCCAGTCAGTTATTTGCCGAGTTAACACTCGGTTCATTCGTCGGACTTCGAGCTGATTACGATGATAAGGGAAAAGCCGTTCTTGTCGGGATTCGTTCGCAAAATAAGCAGTCGGTCCACGTCGAAAACATGAGCGATGGAACCTGCGATCAGATGTATCTGGCGATTCGCCTGGCGTTATTGGAATCGGCAATACAAAACCGCCAACCGCTGCCGTTCATTGTGGATGATATCCTGATCATGTTTGACGATGACCGCGCCATTGCCGCGTTGAAAGTTCTCGCAGCACTTTCAGATAAAACACAAGTCATCTTCTTCACCCATCACGAACACCTGCTCGATTTGGCACGTGATAACATTGATGAAAAAGCTTTATTTACTCACACGCTAGTTAATCCGGCATAGCCGAAGCCAAACCAGTTCCAGGCGAGCCGGGGGTTAACACCCCCGGCTCGCCTTCGTTGTGTTTTACTTTTTCAAGTCTTTTCGTTGATCCTTCAAACAATCCGGATCGAGCGGGGTTGCCTGTCCTGTTTTGTTGACCGGATGCGTGAAAAGATATTTCCAGACCGCTTCGTGGATGAAATTCCCATTCTTATCTTTTCCTGCTGCACCTCCTGGCACAACGCTTGAATGGGCGCGACGGGTGTTGTTACCGACATCGAAACTGGTAATGAGTCGGCGTGTATTTTCATAAGGTGGTTTTGAAAAATCGACATTCACAATCGGACCGTACTTATTCAAACCAAGTAATTCCCAAGATCGACAATAATGATCCGCGGTCCAACCACCATCAAGCACATGTGAAAAACCGAAGTAGCGATTCGATGGTGTTTTTGAAGGGAGGCTTTGCCAGGTTTGTAGTTGATCTCGCGGACCACAAAACATGACCACGCGGCTGACTTTTTGATGCACCGCAAACCGAGCCGAGGTGGTCGAGCCGTGCGAACTGCCCGCCATGATGACATCTTCCCAACGCAGGTCGCTTCCATCTTTGGTCAGATAATATCGCCAATTTGCCTGCGGATTTTTCTTATCAAGCCACTTCACAAATTGAGTCGCGCGAACCATCATGGAATCGGGCTTGGCAATCGCAACCTGATCGCTGAAATCTTCTCCGGTTGCTGCTTCGAGCCGAACATTACCTCGACACGTTTCACCGACAGGATTCTCTCGACAAATTTTTGAAAACCAGCGATTCGCATAATGCACCTGAATGCTGTGCAAACCGTAACTGGCAAGTCGATCAAACAGACGCTCGTTATGCGACATCATCCAGATGACAAGTTTACCACGAGGCTTAACTCGCGTATCCACAGCGGCATGCTCCAGATCTTGAACTTTCCCCCCTGCTTCAAAAACAAAACCGATTTTAGGATATTCACGAACCCGCGAATCAATTTCACTCGCCCGAGTCGAAAGTTTGTAATATTGCGGCGTGCGATCTTTATAACGGAACCTGGATTTTTGTGCGAAAGAAGATTCAGTCGGAAAACTAAAAATAACGGCACATAGCAGCATCAAATACCGTGCTGCAGACTTCTTATTGAAACAATTATATTTCATCAATTATCTTTCTATTTGATTAACAGTCATCTGAAATCTGATCTTAAAACTTACCGTCGCGTACTTCAAATTTTGTTGGTTTGCCGTGGTATTCGCCATCGTGTTTGACCCAGTCGGCGATCCAGTCGATCATTTGTGAAGCGTTGACCGAAGGATAAGCAAATTGCTGATGCCCTTTTTGACCGTTATTCAATAACGCAGTCGGGGCTTCTTCACCAACAATTTGCAGTTTCTTTCCCATCCGCTCCGCCAACGCTTCGCAGCTTCGACGAACAGATAATGTTTCCGGACCTGCGATATTCAGAAGATAAGGCGGCGTATCTGCATGTTTGAAAGAGGCGAGTGCCATCGCGTTGGCATCGGCTTGCCAAATGACGTTAAACGCTCCCATCGAAACATCAATCGGCTGCTCCTTCCAGATTTTCTGAGCCAGATCAACCAGTACGCCGTACCGCAATTCACACGCATAATTGAGCCGAAGTAGTGAAGTCGGCAGTTTATATTTCAACGAAAAGTATTCATACATCCGCTCGCGTCCCAATACCGAAGTCGCATATTCACCCACTGGAAGAAGAGGGTCAGTTTCCTGCGAGCCTCCTTCGCAAATTGGCGTTAACGGGTAAACATTGCCCGTGGAAAAAGCGGCGACTTTACTGCTGCGATACCGTTTCATCGCCAAGGCGGGCATGTACGTGTTCATCGCCCAGGTGAGAGATTGATTGCCGGACGTTCCGAATTTGACGCCGGTCATCACCATCACATTCGGGGCATCGGGAAGATTTGCATAAACATTTTCATCAAGCAGATCGGCTGCGATGGTTTCAACCCCCCAGGAATTGAGTTTTCCCTGCAACTTTTCATTGGAAAAACGAGAAACGCCGATGATCTTGCGAGAATCGCCCGCCTTTTCAGACGCGATTTTCGCCATGTTCGCCAGTGTCGGCCCCATTTTTCCGCCCACGCCGAGGATGATGAGATCGCCTTCAATACGCGACATCGCTTCGATCAAATACGCGGGCGGCTTACTCAGCAGATCATCAAGTTGATCGACATTTTGAATTGATTGCGGTTTGCTCATCGTAGTGACTGACCTTTCGACATCCCCGGAATACAGACAGGAATGTCTGTACTCCTTTTGAATAAATAGAAGTTCCCTTCATGTTTCTAGGATAAACAGGTTCGGTGTTCGTTGCAACATGGTCGCAAGATAGTCACAATTTGACAGGCGTTGGTATGTAGGCGTTAGGTAGTAGGTATTAGGCGTTAGGGAAAGTCTTGTTCTCAAGCTGGATTTTGGGAACGAGCCAAACTTAAAACATCATCATAAATATGAACAGTGAGAGACTTATGCGATTGTTTCGATTTTACAATACTTGTACCAGCAAATTGGCCTCCCTCGTGTTTGCTGCTGTCGTCTGCTCGGTAGGGTTCTCTGGGGCAGTTGTTGCGGGCGATGAAATTGGTCCATTTCAGAAAACAGACTGGTCCTGCTGGCGTGGTTTGAATCATGATGGCATCGCGACGCCTCAGCAGGCGCCGATGAGTTGGAGTGAAACCGAAAACATTGCCTGGAAAGTAAACATTCCGGGCCGAGGGTATGGCTCGCCGATTGTGGTGGGAAAATTCATTTATCTAGCCACGGCTGATAAAGAAAAGCAAACGCGATCCCTTATTTGCATCAATAAAAAAACGGGCAAACGCGAATGGAAATGTGATGTGCATACCGGAAAGTCGACGCCGCCCCGTAACAAAAAAGGGACGCAGGCTTCTTCTACTCCTGCGTGTGATGGCAAACGCCTTTTTATCAATTTCCTGCACGACGATGCGATGTACACCTCAGCGGTTGACCTGAAAGGAAATATTCTCTGGCAAACTCGTATCACTGGTTATGTCGTCCACCAGGGTTACGGCTCTTCTCCTGCGATGTACGGTCCGCTGGTGATTGTTTCTGCAGATAATAAATCGGGCGGGGCGATTGCGGGATTGAATCGGGAAACGGGAAAGATTGTCTGGAAGGTAAAACGTCCCGAGATGCCAAATTATCCCTCGCCGATCATTTTGAAAGCAGCCGGAAAAACTCAGTTGATAATGACTGGCTGCGAAAAGGTTTCCAGTTTCGAGCCACTCACCGGCAAAGTAAATTGGGAAGTGGAAGGAGCAACCACCGAATGCGTTACCAGCACCATTACCGATGGCAAGCTCGTTTTCACCAGCGGCGGCTATCCGAAAAATCATGTTTCTGCAGTGAAAGCCGATGGGAGTGGGGAACTTGCCTGGGAGAAAAAAACGCGGGTTTATGTCCCTTCGATGTTCGTCTACCAGAATGCTCTCTTCGCTGTGGCAGATGCGGGAATCGCTTACTGCTGGGAAAACGCGACCGGCAAAGAACTCTGGAAAGGTCGCCTGGCTGGAACCTTTTCGTCATCCCCCGTTCTGGTCGGAAATAAAATTTATGTGACCAACGAAACAGGAGAAACATTTATTTACCGAGCCAGCAAGGATCAGTTCGAACTGCTGGGAAAAAATCAATTGGGAAATGAATGCTTCGCCACCCCCACCTTCAGTGGGAAGCGAATTTATATGAGAGTCGCAAACGGTGCTGGAAAAGATCGACAGGAAGTGTTGTATTGTATTTCGGAATAGCTTGACAGGATAAACTGTAGCTACAGGGGTCCGACATCACCAAGAAAATATAGTTGATTGATGGCAATCCAACAGTCGAAAGAAATATGATGAATTTTCCCAGAGGTCTCTTTCCAAGATCGGTTATCCATGCCGTTTTGTTATTGATTATTTTGTTGATGGAACCTGCAACGCTACCTGCACAGCAATCTGAGGATATTGAGACTCGACTGGCAACATTATCCCAGCCGTGGAAAGAACGGGTTCATCGCATTACTTTAAAAGAGTACAATGCAACATTGGACTATTGGCAGCAACAACATCCGAAAATCTTAAAGGTTGAACGGATCGGTGTTTCCAGTTCGGGAATGAAAATTCATCTATTAAAGATCACCGATCCCGATGTACCTGAGGCTCAAAAGCAGGTGGCGTTAATCAGTTCGCTACATGGAGGACCAGAACGTTCGGGAACGAATACGGTTTTGCATTTAACTGAATGGCTGCTTGGAGATTCGGACCAGGCGAAGCAGACGCGGCGTCATCAGATCGTATTGCTTGTTCCGATCATCAATCCGGAAGCCTTTTTCATCACGGATCGTTTTTTGAACGTCAATAAAATCGATCCATACACCGGGGGTGGGATTGCAAATTGGGATCTGAAAACAATGAGCTATCGAAAACTCGATGAAGCTCCTGAAGTCAAGGCAATTTTGCAAGTGATTGATCGCTATCAACCCGAAATTCACGCAGACATGCACGGCACCGGTTTACAGGAATTTTCAAAAGAGCAACTGGGGGATCGTACGCAATACCAGGGCAACACGATGTTTGAAGTGAGCGGCTCTGCCTACTCCAACTATGCGCTACGCCCTTGGGATTGGCGTGTGACTGAAGCGGTTATTGCAGCGGGAGTGGAAGCGGGTTACGGTTCGGATCGGTTTGAAGCCGATGCTCAGCGGGGGTATTGGGGGCCCGGCATGAACCCGATGGCTAAAAAGTTGTGGGTGGGTCGCCCTAATTTTTACACGGCTCAGTATGGATACATGAAGTATCATACAATGATTTCCGCATTCGAAGTGGGCTGGGAAGAAAGCGGACTGGCTCGAATAAAAGGCCTTCTCAACATTGGAAACCAGCGTTGGCAAAACGAGCCGTACACAGGGTATCCAGTCAACCGCGTTGCTTCTTACATCGGTCACTATGTTCTAGCTTCGGGAGTAAATACAGAAAGGCGTAGAGCAAGCCGTGTGGAACTTTGGAACAAACAACATCAATTCTCCCAGGCAGTCCTCTACCCGCAAACCGATGGGCGAGACACATATATTGTTGCCACAAATCAGGCAGCAGGAGAATTACTGAACAGCAGCAAAGAAGTTTTTCTCGATAATATCCAACAAGTTTCAGGAATGAATTCCAAAGCCGTGAAGGCATTCTTTGATTTTGGCCCGGAAATTAAACTTGCTGTCTCTCCCGGTGATAAGCAGTCAGAGGAGAAACCGACTTCATTGAAGGAGTCGTTCGCTTTTCGACTTCGAATTCCGTACAGAAATCCCAAAATTGTCGATCTTCGCGTGAACGGTCATCTACTGAAAAAAAGCCTTCAGGATGGCTACCACTCCTGGTACGCCAACGGTTACACGCAAATACAGATTACCATTGATGCAAAAAAAGCGGCAACCACTTCGCTCTATGTGATAACCTGTGCTTACCAGCCAGACGTCAAACGCAAGAACGGCTGGATTCCGCCTGCAGAGGCATTGAAACGTGTGAAACCTTAATCGACAAGTAACCTGCCACCACAATTTTATTTGATCGGTTCTATTGACAATCTTTCAAGGTTGTCTGAAGTCGCCGTTTACTGCCTTTTTCGCCTATTGGAAAATATTGCTGATGTCGTTGTTGTCACTTACGGATGTTTCTTTTACCTGGACTAAACCTCAACTTCTGGAGAAGATCAATCTTGAAATAAACAAGCGGGAACGAATTGGACTACTCGGCAGAAATGGAGCCGGGAAATCGACGTTGATGAAACTGTTTGCAGCGGAGCTTGAACCGGATGAAGGCATCATCCGCAAAGACGATGGCGTCCGCGTTGCCCGTTTGCTTCAGGAAGTCCCAGCCGGCATGAGCGGGACCATTTTTGATATCGTTGCTGGAAACGAATCGGATAATAAAACTGATCTTCATTCCGAAAATTGGGAATCGCAGCACCAGGTCGATAATATTCTGACACGCATGAATCTGGACGGTGAAACGGAATTTTCAACGCTTTCTTCAGGAATGAAACGCAGAGTGTTACTCGCTCAGGCGTTAGTTGATCAGCCTGATATATTACTTTTGGATGAACCGACTAACCATCTCGATATCGAAGCGATTCAGTGGCTCGAAAAGTTTTTGAAGGGTTATGAAGGAACGCTCATTTTCGTCACACATGATCGTGTTTTTCTGCAAGCATTGGCGACACGAATTATCGAAGTCGAGCGGGGACGCTTGTTCGATTGGACTTGCAATTACAACACATTTTTGAAACGAAAACAATCGCTGCTTGACGCAGAAGAACAGCAGGAAAAGCTGTTCGATAAAAAACTGACCGAGGAAGAAAAGTGGATTCGCCAGGGGATTAAAGCACGCCGAACACGCAACGAAGGCCGGGTTCGCGCATTGATTAAGATGCGGGAAGAGCGTCATCAACGACGAACAAAAACAGGTAATGTTAAGCTCCAGGCTGGCGAATCAGATCGCTCCGGCAGGATGGTGATTGAGGCGAAACAGGTCAGTTTTTCTTACGACAACACGCCTGTGATCAAGCAATTTTCGACGTTGATTACCCGCGGAGACAAAATCGGTATCATCGGTCCAAACGGAGCAGGTAAAACGACATTACTGAAACTGCTACTCGAAGATTTGAAACCAGCAACCGGAACGGTGCGGCACGGAACAAAACTGGATATTCTGTACTTTGATCAATTACGCCAGCAAATTGACGAAGAGAAAACGGTTGTCGAAAATGTGGGAGAAGGACAGGAAACTTTATTGATCAACGGGCAGCCAAAACATATTTACGGCTACCTTCAGGACTTTCTGTTTACTCCCGAACGGGCACGCAGACCGGCTCGGTATCTATCGGGAGGTGAACGAAATCGAATGCTGTTGGCCCGGTTGTTCAAAAGAGAATCGAACCTGCTTGTCCTGGATGAACCGACAAACGATCTTGATGCAGAAACGATGGAATTACTTGAAGAACTTTTGACGGATTACAAGGGAACAATTCTGCTCGTGAGCCATGACCGGGCATTTTTGAATAATGTAACCACCGGAATTCTTGCTTTTACAGGAGAGGGAGAACTCCACGAATACGATGGCGGTTACGACGATTTCGCCCGTCAGGTTCAAGCAGCGCAAGATGAAAAGGAAAGAATTCAAAAAGAAAAAACGAAGTCCTCTTCAAAACAACCAGCCAATTCAAAAACGAATCAAAAATCAAAACCTAAACTGACATACGGTCAGCAACTGGAACTGGAAGCACTGCCTGCAAAAATTGAAAAGCTGGAAGCAGAACAATCAGTTATTCATGATCAAATGGCGGCCCCGGAATTTTATCAGCAGGATAACGAGAAAATCACCGTCGTGACAAATCGCTTGAAAGAGGTCGATTCCGAACTGGAAAAATGCTATTTACTTTGGAATGAACTTGAAGCTCTTTCATAAATTCCGGTTGCCGTAGGGTCCGCTATTGCGGACCACGCTGGGAATTCGATTCCGCCATCTCAGGCGATGGTCCGCAATAGCGGACCTTACCCCCTGGATTACCTGGAGGTTAATACCCCCGGCTCGCCTTTTATTTCAGGCGGCTTTTTTCTTTTGGCTTTCATCACAACGGAAAGCGTGTTCTGCGAAGGTTTCTGTTGCAGAGCGACCGGATTTCCCTCGCACGCCGATCAATGTTAGGAATTTACGACGGGCCGTGCGGAATGGGACAGCCACGGTTCGATGGGCGCGAATCCACCACGGGCGCTGAGCATGTTTCGTTAAACCAAGCTGTTCAATTTGATCGGGGCGAAGTCTTTTGACATGCTTGGTAAAATGATACAGATCGGAATTCTGAAGCAATTTCAAAATCAATTTGGTAGTCGGCAACGTGAATTTACGCATCGCTGCGGAGCGGTAACAGATTTGGAAATCGATCAGATAAGGCTTGCCATCATCGCCAACTAGAATATTTTCTCGCTTGTGCAAATCGACATAAGCCATTTTCTGCTTGTGAACTTCTTTCAGATGATTGAGCAGTTCCGGGAAGAAATTGTCATCAACTTGCTCATTGGAACCGAGCGGATGCCCGGGGATAAACGGATGCGCGACCGCACTACGGAAATGTTTCCCTGCTGCAAAGACAGGCCCTAAATCGTCTGGAATTCCCGAAACATCCTTCATTCGCTGCATCGCAAACGCTTCCCGATTGGCAAGCAGACGCCCCAGCCAACCTGCGGGTACGCCAAAAATCGATTGCGTTCGGTTAAATTTACAGACGATATCCTGATTCTGCCCATGATACATCGCTGTCGCGGCCCAGGAATCGTGTTTGAAAACTTCCTGCAGTTCGTATTTCGCTCCCTCAATTTCAATTTGTTCGGGAGGAGATTGTTTTCCCAATGCACGAAACAGAGCCGGTCTTTCACGAGTTGAACGTTCCATCAATAACTTTCCTGGCTGAAAATTGCAGATTCATCTAACAGCGTTGGATTATCCTCTAAAAGTGCCTTCAGTGTAAAGATGAATAAAAATAGAACAAGAACCGTAATTATCCAGCGTTGTTTGGCTTTTTACAGGAATTTAGATTATTTGTAGGGTCCGCGTTTGCAGGGCAGATAGATGTCGATGATTCGATCCTGGTTAAAATGGTGAGGGGATCATTAAGAGGGGTTGTTCATACAGGACCAGTTTGCCGTTGGCTCCGATATCTCTGGCGAAGAACAGGAGGAAGATGTAGAAACCGCACAGGGCAACGGTTGTTAAGCTCCACAGCCATCTCCATAAAAAGTGGGGGACGGTTTCTATTCTTTTCGCTCTCGCATAAACCCAGGCGATGAAAATTCGAGCCGGGTAGATCGCGGTGATGAAAACGATCGTCATCATCCAAAGCCCATCTTGTGGCGGTGCAACAATTTTGAATAAATAGAGCACCAAACTTAAAGCGTATCCAACCAAAAATGCCAATGTCCACAACATCGGTGTTCTTCTAAACAACAGGCGAGTTTGTTTGAGTTGGCGGTAGGCGGAAAACTTCCCTTCGCTGGCATAACCTGCCTGAAGAATAGGAAGCCATGTCGCGACCAGCATCAATAAGAAGCCGCCTATTACGGTGACGAATACTTGGAACCCTTCGGTGGAATCAGCAAAGGCAAAAAGCAGTGTGGGAAAGAAGGTCCACATTAAGACGCCAAGTACACCCCAAAAACCAAGTTTGAAATTTTTCACCAGCCTCAGGCTCTTCACAAATTCTCGAACGGAAGCGGAAGCCTGAACAAGGTAGTTGCGTGATCGTAATTGCCCGATCATCCATCTTACATTTTTGATTGGACGAAAAAAACAACTCAAGCTGCCGCCACGTCCTAGTGCAAATAGTAGATGCACGAAAACAACCATCGCTGCAAACAAAGTCACTAATCCAAATAATTGAGTGCTGGTTGAATGAGGATCAATGATTGCCGCATCGGTCGTGAAGCTTCCCAAATACTTCAAAGGGAGCAGGAAGAGAACAACTCCGATCATAATCCCCCCCAAACGTTTGGCTTGTGGGAACAGAGGAAAACCTTGCGTAATTTTTCCCGTGCGGGCCACCCTGCCCTCGGCATCGAGCAGATAACCCAGAGCCAGTATATTGACAACCGGAATCGCAGCCAGAACTGCCAGGAAAAAAAGGAGAGAAGCCAGCCCAAATAATCCTTGTATCACCCAGCCAGCAAATTTGATCGGATTTCGCCAGGGGCGGGGAATCGACTTGGACTCCAAATTCTGACCGAAGCGGTTCGGTTGATTTGTCGGAGATCCTTCTTCTAACTCGCCAACCGAATCCATGTTCATTTCATCTTCTGGTTCACCTGAAAGGTTTGCCACCTGCAGGTTCTCGGCTTGGGCGCTGGTGAGTATTTGATTGGAAACCATGATTACCTCATTTTTTCTCACTCGCGTGATATTGATATTTATCCAACACGGGATCAGCTGAATATTTGAGTGAAAGGCTCGTCTGTGAAGTAATACTCTACAATAATCTGCTGAGTTTCGATAATTTTGAAACCTTGGAGAAGTTTCAATGAGTAGAATTGTTTGAGAAAAGTCATGAATGCAATTGGTGAGTTTTTCTTTCATAAAAGGCCTGAAAAAAATGAAGAGCCGATTGACCTACATTCCTGTGTTGGGGGTGATGTTACTGCTTGCCTGGATGGTCACAGCGGCGGCATTCCCCGAGATTGATATTTCAATCGCCGATGAATCAAACTTGCCTGCTCCTTCTGAAGTGAAAGAAGTCGTTGCGAAGCTCGATCAATTCTTTGCAACACAATGGAAAGAGGAGGGAATAAACCCAGCCGAACCAGCTCCGGAATTGGCGGTTCTCAGACGGTTATCTTTGTCGCTGCATGGCTCGATTCCTTCGTTAGAAGAAATCCGGCGGTTTGAATCTGACAAGCGAGAAAATCGCCTTGCCCATTGGTGCCGGGAAATGCTGGAAGATCGACGCTTCTCCGATTATTTCGCAGAGCGAATTGCCCGCTCCTACGTAGGAACTCAGGGAGAACCGTTTCTAATCTTTCGTAGAGATCGTTTCAGCGGTTGGATATCTGAACAACTTCGCGCGAACCGTCCTTATGATCAATTCGTGCGCGAAATAATTTCGCAGCAAGGTTTATGGACAGGAAAACCAGCAACAAACTTTATTACGCATTCCGCCATGGATGATGTTCTTACACCAAACAAACTGGCGGGGCGAACCGTGCGATCCGTTTTAGGCCAGCGGATGGATTGTGCCCAGTGTCACGATCACCCCTTTGCTGATTGGAAGCAGGAGGAATTTGAAGGCTTGGCTGCTTATTATGGGCAAGTGAAACTCTCTGCTTTTGGTATTGAAGATGACGCGAATAAGAAATATGAAATTGAGGATCGAGAAACGTTAGAAAAACGTGAAATCACTCCTTCGGTTCCGTTCGGTCAACGGTGGATTCCAGCCGAGGGAACAGAAAGACAAAAGTTGGCACGCTGGTGTACTCATCCAGAAAATCGTCGATTCGCCCGGGCAACGGTCAATCGTATCTGGGCTTTGATGTTCGGTAAAGCCTATTCAGAAGGTGCGCCCTACTACGCCCCTGTCGATGACCTGCCTGACCCTGAAACAGATTTATCGAAACCGCAAGCAACAGGGTTAGATATTCTGGCTGATGATTTCGTTAAAAATGGTTATAACATCAAACGATTGATCGAAGCCATCGCTGCCTCCCAATCTTTCCGACTCGATTCCAGATACGAAACCGAAGATAACGACCTATTGCGCCACATGATTGACCACTGGGCTGTTTTTCCACTCATCCGCTTGCGTCCCGAACAGGTTGTCGGCTCGATGCTGCAAGCTGCTTCAATCAAAACAATTGATCAAAATTCCAACCTGTTGACAAGAACATTCAAGCTGATTCGTGAATCTGATTTTATCAACGAATATGGCGATGCGGGTGACGAAGAATTAGACGAAAGAGCCGGGACCGTTCCCCAGGCATTATTGCGTATGAACGGAGACCTTGCAAAAGATGCGACCAATCCGAGTCTGTTCAATGCAACGCCTCGCATTGCAATGACATCTGGCTCACCAATTATAATGCTCGAAAACAGCTATCTGGTTTGCCTCTCCAGACGCCCCACCGAGCAAGAACAAAAGTATTTCCTGACTCTCTGGGCTGAAGAAAAAAACAAAGATAATTCGCAAAAAACATACGATTTGCACTGGGTACTTTTTAACACCCCCGAATTTTCATGGAATCATTGATGGGAGTTAGGTATTAGGCTCTTATCAATGAAATACTGTGAAAAAGTAGCAGGATATTTTGATAAATCGTAGGTTAGGCTTTCTAGCCTGACAAAAATTGCGTTGTTGTTTCATCGTCAGACAGGACTCACTGGTAAATCAGGGAATCGTTGTCTTGGAAACCACATTCGTCAGGCTAGAAAGCCTAACCTACTTTGGTTCCGGCTACGCCGGGTTAGGAAAAGGTCGTAACAATGAATAACTTCAAACCAAAAACAAATCGGCGTCACTTTCTTCAACTTGCTTCCGGGCTGGGTGTTTCGATGATGCTTCCCGGCATGCGAGCCAAAGCAGCCGAGGAAAGAGGTGCAAAACGTGCGACCTCTTTTATCACACTCTGGATGGCAGGCGGACCGAGCCAATTGGAAACCTGGGATCCTCATCCGGGAACTAAAATCGGTGGACCAACCAAAGCGATCAAAACGACTTTGCCCGGATTACAGATTGCAGAACACTTACCGCTGATCGCCCAGCAAATGCATCACATGTCTGTCATTCGTTCGCTCGTCAGTAAAGAGGGCGACCATGAACGAGCCACCGCGTTTGTGAAAACGGGTTACCGCCCTGACCCCACCACCAAATATCCCGCACTGGGCGCGATCATTGCTCAACAAAGACCCGTTAAAGGGCTGGAAATTCCGCAATACGTTTCATTGGGCGGTGGAGAATGGCCGGGGCGTGGCGGTTATTTTGGAGATCAATACGATGCGTTTCGTATTTTCAATCCGGGGAACAACATTCAAAATATGCAGGCTTCGGTCAATATGCAGAGACAAAAAAAACGTCTCGATTCCCTTGCGGTTGTTTCGCAAGCATTCAGTCAGGGGCGTCAGTTGCAGGTAAAACGCTCGTTGCACGAGAACACAGTAGAACGTGCGTTAAAAATGATGTCGTCTAAACAGTTAAGTGCTTTTGAAATTGATGAGGAACCAGAAGCAACGAAACGCAAATATGGCGATTCTCGATTCGGACGCGGTTGCCTGGTTGCCCGCAGACTTGTTGAAGTCGGAGTTCGCTCGATTGAAGTCACATTGAACGGCTTCGATTCTCATGCAAATAATTTCAAGACCCAGGCAAAGCGTGCAGCAGATCTCGACCCCGCATTTGCTGCGTTGATACAGGATCTGAAAGAACGCGACCTGTTTGATTCGACAGTCGTTTTATGTATCGGCGAATTTGGTCGTTCACCACAAATCAATCCTCTTGATGGCAGAGACCACTGGCCAACCGGTTTTCCTGCAGTCATTGGTGGCGGTGGAATTCAAGCGGGGAGAATCATCGGAAAAACCGATCCAACGGGCGAAAAAACCGATCCCGAAACCCCTCTTACCGTGCCAGATTTGTACGCAACAATTCTAAATCAACTTAATATCGATCCCGAGAAAGAATTGATCACCCCCATCGGACGCCCGTTAGCCTTATGTGATGGCAGTCCAATTAAAGAGTTGATTGAAGCGTAAGGGGACCTCTCGATTAATTACTATCGCATTTTATGAACTCAACAATAGACAGGATTAGCCGCGGTTCATACGTGTCCCCTGTGGTGGCTCATTTATCGCTTGCCGAGAACGGAGGCTATCGCTGGGCTGATGAAAATTTATCGGACTGGGTAAGATGGAAAAAGTTATCGTTAAAAGACTGATACGACATTTTGTCAACGGCTTTGTTAAAATTCCAGCTAAGTTCTTTCGTGCTGAAATAAAAAAAGATTTTCTCGCCAAGACGCGGCGACGCAAAGAAAAATTGTATTCCAGGTTGGTTTCGGAAAACCCTAACCCAGCGTAGCCGTAACCAAACAGGGGGATAGGCGTTAGGGAAAAGTAGGTTAGG
>Ga0316208_1001399_pt1 | contig 22829 bp, 19 predicted proteins | sample 3monopyrite_MG_FD_204944 | JGI IMG/M metagenome (GOLD analysis project Ga0316208, IMG submission 204944) | Microbial mat bacterial communities from mineral coupon in-situ incubated in ocean water Damariscotta River, Maine, United States -... | ecosystem: Environmental > Aquatic > Marine >... | reverse complement strand
AGATTATAAAAGTTGATGGTGGTCAATATATTTAAAGTAGCTTAGCTCTATTTTTTAGTAGTAATGAGTGTGTACTCATCTAATAGTTTAATTTTATATTTTAATACAATTCGGTGAGAGTTAGTTATAATCAGATTTAACGGTATGTACTTAGAATAAGATAAAAAACAAGAAAACAAATAAAATACAAATTAAGAAGAGTTTATATTATGATAGAAAAATTTCGAGCATGGAATAAAAATAGACACGAATATGCAATAGAGTGGAAAAAAAGAACTGGTGGAAAAGTAATGGGCTACTTTTGTACCTACGTGCCAGAAGAACTTCTTCTTGCCGCAAATATATTGCCAGTAAGAATATTAGGTAGCCACGAGCCACAAGATGTAACTGAACCACATTTATTTGGTATGTATTGTCCATTTAGTCGTGATTGCTTAGCTCAGGGATTAAAAGGTAGATATGATTATTTAGATGGCATTATGATAGCTCACTCTTGTTTGCATATAAGACAAACATATACAAGTTGGGACAAACATATTCCAAGAGATTTTAGTTATTACCTACCAGTTCCACAAAACCTTCAAACTCCCCATTCAAAACCATATTTAGCAAACGAATACAAAGCATTTAAAAAGGCTTTGGAAGAGTGGATTGGGAAAGAAATCACTGAAGAGGACATAGAAAGAGGTATTAATGCAATGAATGATAACCGCTCATTACTTCGCGAGCTATACGTACTAAAAGAACGTGAAAACCCGGTTATAAATGGAGAAGAAACAATGCAAGTAGCAATTACTCAGCAATTAATTGATAAGAATGAGCATAGTGCATTATTAAGAGAATATATCAAACAGTTAAAAATTGATAATAAACAACACGACAAAACACGATTGATGATATTGGGTAGTGAAAATGATGATATAGAATTTGTAGAAATGGTTGAGAATTGCGGTTCTACTGTTGTAATAGACGAACATTGTATTGGAACTCGATATTTTTGGAACAATGTGGAAGAAAGCGAAGATGATAAAATTACACAAATAGCTAAAAGATATATAGACAAGCCACCTTGCCCTACCAAAGACTGGATGGACAGAAATAGAGTGAAACATATTCTCCACCTTGCAAAACTATATGATGTAAAAGGTGCCGTACTAATTCAACAAAAATTTTGTGACCCTCATGAATTAGACATACCAGCAGTTAAAAAAGCATTAAGTGAAGTTGGGATTGATACATTATTTTTAGAATTTGATGTAACTGTACCGATTGGACAATTTAAAATTAGAGTAGAGGCATTCCTTGAAATGATTGACAATGATGACTTATTTTAGAGAAAGATGTAAAAAGTAGAATTAAAACAGATTCAAAAGTTAAAAAATAAAAAAGAGAAAATAAATAATGAGTATTCCAAAATATAAAACTGCTCCCTTGAAAGTTTGGGCAAAAGCGAAAGAATTAAGAGAAAAATATTATAAAAATTATATGACTGCACACGATACTGGAGGTCTTCGTTGGGCTGGAGGAGCTTGGAGTTTCGGAGCTATCCCTGCTGGGTTGGGAAGAGATGTTTATCCTCTAACGGGTGAGCCTTATGGTGCATCAATTGCATTCAAAAAAGATTTTTCATTGAAATGCCTCGAAGCAGTAGAAAGAAAAGGCTATGCCAGAGATCTTTGTTCATATATGAGAAATTATTGGGGTTCAATTATCCTTGATGAATTTGCATTTGGTGGAAAATTTCCTAAACCAGACTTTCATTTCCAAGACCATATCTGCTGTTCACACTCGAAGTGGTATCAGGTAGCATCAGAATTAGAGGGTGGTATCCCATCACATTCGATTGATGTATCAGTAGGACCTTATATAGATGTAAATAAAAGTAAAATAGATTATATCGTAGCACAAATGCACGACAGTATCGAATGGCTTGAAAAAACAACTGGCAGAGAGTATAACGATGATTTACTAATTGAAGCAGTTGAAAATGAATTCCGTTCGACAGCTCGATGGGCTGAAATCTGTGTTATGAATAAAGCTCGTCCTGCACCATTAGACGAAAAAACTATGTACTCTTTATATGTGCTTGGGACTTTGGCTAAGCACGATGGAGAATTTGCAGACTTTTACGATGAATTAAGGGACGAAGTTCAGTGGAGATTAGATAATGGAATCGCTGCAGTTGAACACGAGGTAGTTAGACTAATGTCTGACACACAACCACCATGGGGATTTTTAAAAATCTTCAGATATTTAGAAAGCTTTGGTGCAGTATCAATAGGCTCACTTTATACATTTGGATTAATAGGAATATTTGAAGATAAGCCAGATGGCTCTTGGGGAGCACGAGAGACTCCAATGCAAAAAGGTATAAAAATAGAAAGCAGAGACCAGGCACTTAGGTTGATGGCTGATTGGAATTTGAGTAAACCTGAGTGGCAACACTTCTACTCTCCTCACTTGAAAAGCAAAATGATGCTGAAAATTGCTAAAGAATGGCACGTGGACGGAGTAATGCTTCATTATAACCGTGGTTGCGAAGGACTTTCTCTAGGAATAGCAGAAAACAGATTAGCATTAATTGAAGCTGGCTATCCAGTGATGACATACGAAGGCAATATGGGAGATGAAAGAGAATTTGATGAATCACAAACAATGTCAAGAATGGAGTCTTTTATGGAAACATTAGGACTAAATCAACTTGCAGTATAATTAGAAATTAAAATAAATAAAAAAAGAAGAAAATTATGATATCAGTCGGAATAGATGTGGGAGCTAAAAATATAAATATAGTAGTTCTAAAAGACACTGAATTACTTGGCAAAGGAGCAGCTCCATCTGGATTTGAAGCCAAGGACAATGCAGACAAATTATTAAATGAAATATTAGAAGAATGCAAAATATCAAGAGAAGATATTAATTTGATAACTGCAACAGGTAGCGGCAGAAAAGATATTGACTTTGCAAACAAAAAAGTAACTGATGTTACCGCAGTTACTAAAGGTGCTATATCGATTAATCCAAATATTAGAACCATAATTGATGTTGGTGCAGAAGAAGGTAGAGGAATTAGATTAGATGAAAATGGAAAAGTAATAGATTTTGCAGTAAATGAGAAATGTGCAGCAGGCTCTGGAGCTTTTGTTGAGTCTATGTCCCGTGCATTAGAAATACCAATAACAGAATTTGGTCCTTTATCTTTAGAGTCTGACGCAGAAATTCCAATGAATGCTCAATGTGCTGTATTTGCAGAATCGGAAGTAGTATCATTAGTCCATTCATCAACAGAAAAAAAAGATATTGCAAAAGCAATAACAGATGCAATTGCAGCAAGAATTTCATCAATGATTAGAAAAGTAGGCTTTGAATCTGAAATAGCAGTAGTAGGTGGAGTAGCCTATAATGTAGGTTTTATACGCTCAATTCAAGACCACCTTGATAGAGAAGTATTGATTCCTGAATCACCTGAGTATATTAGTGCTTTTGGTGCAGCTTTAATGTCAGAAAATTAAAAAAAAAATTAATCACAAAAAAAGAAAATTATTATGGCTAAAGAGTATTGGCGTTGGAAAGAATATAACTGGCAAGATGAGAACATTGACTGGCGAGAAGCAGAAACTATAAGCGCAGGAGTTGATGTTGGTTCTGTTAGTTCACAAGCGGTTATAATGGCAGACGGAGAATTATTTGCTTATGCAAGCATGAGAACAGGTTCTAATTCTCCTAAATCAGCCGAAAATGTTATGAAATGGTGCATGGAAGACACTGGATTAACAATAGATGATTTACATTTTACAGTAGGTACAGGTTACGGCAGAGTTAATGTCCCATTTGCTGACAAAGCAATAACAGAGATAGCTTGCCATGCACGAGGTGCACATAAAATGTATGGAAAAACAATTAGAACTTTGTTAGATATGGGTGGACAGGATTGCAAAGCAATTAGTGTAGATGAAAAAGGTAAAGTAACAAATTTTTTAATGAATGATAAATGTGCTGCAGGAACTGGCAGAGGAATGGAAGTATTTGCTGACTTATTGTCGTTGCCTATCGAAGAGATTGGAGAATTATCATTTCAAGTAGAAGAAGAACCTGATCCTGTAAGCAGTACATGTGTGATTTTTGCAAAATCAGAAGCAACAGGACTATTAAGAGATGGTTGGCCAAAAAACAAAGTATTAGCAGCATATAGCTCTGCGATGGCTCATAGAGTTGTATCCTTGCTTCAAAGAATTGATATACAAGAAGACTTTGCTATCACTGGCGGAATCGCCAAAAATAGCGGAGTAGTGAAAAGGATTGAAAAGGAGTTAGGGCTATCTGCCTTGACAACTAAATATGATAGCCAAATCGCTGGAGCCTTAGGGGCTGCGCTTTTTGGTAAAGTTTTATGCGAAAAAAAACGTAAAAAAGCGGCCGCAGTATGATAGCAAATTATGGATATAAAGATGGTGCAGGCGAATTTTATATCAGCGTTGATACAGATAAATGTACCGGCTGTGGCGACTGTGTTACCGCATGCCCATCTTCTGTATTTGAAGTTAGAGAGAATGAGTTTGACCCAATGGCAGATGAAGAAATGGCAGCAGTAACTGAATTGCAACGTAAAAAATTGCAATTCGCTTGCACAACTTGTAAAGCTAATAATAATAAATTGCTTCCTTGTATAAATTCTTGTGAATTTGGAGCAATTGCACATTCGTGGTAATATTTAAGTAAGAAGAATAACGTTTGAAAAATGGTGAAGATTACAATAAATAATGAAGTATTTGAAGTTGCAGAAGACCTGTCTATATTGGAAGCGGCAAGGTTGCACAATATTTTTATACCTACATTATGTAGCCATACAGATTTGAAACCATTTCATTCTTTAAAACTTGCAGATAAAGTCTATCAAGGAAACAAAGTATTTGTAAACGATGATAATGCAGATTTTAATAAAGTAGATTCTTGCGGACTTTGTGTTGTACTAATTAATGGTAGCCAAGAGCCAGTCTCATCTTGCGAAACAATTGTTGAAGATGGAATGGTGATTAGCACTGATTTAAATACTGAAACTAAAACATTAAAAAATAATCAACAAAAAAACTTCATTCCAATTTTGGCAAACCACCCTCATTGTTGCCTTACCTGTAGCCATAGAGATGGTTGCCCAATGACTGAAGAAAGCTGTATGTTTGGAAATAAACAACCAGAAATATGTTGTGAGATAAGTGGCGACTGCGAATTTCAACGAATAAGTGATTATGTTGGTATAGCTCCAGAAACACCTAAGTTTACTAATCCGAATAGAGAAAGGATTTATGATGCTGGTTTATTTATGCGAGACTATAATCTTTGTATTTCTTGTGGAAGATGTGTCAGAGCTTGCCAGCAATTAAGAAATGTATTTGCACTTGGAGCAGTAATATCCGATGGCAAATTAATTATTGGAACAGTAAAAGGGGAGCATTTAACAGACTCAGATTGTAAATTTTGTGGTGCTTGTGCAGAAGTATGCCCTACTGGTTCTATACAAGATATAAGAAAGCCGAGATTAAAAACTAAAGATGAGTTAGTTCCTTGCCAAGCCAATTGTCCAGCCGATGTTGATATACCAAATTATTTAAGATTAATCAAAGATGGTAATCCTCAAGCTTCAGCCGAAGTTATTGCGTCTAAATTGTCTTTCCCTAATTCGCTCGGTAAAATGTGTTTTCACCCATGCGAAACAGATTGCCGAAGAAATGATTTGTCTGAAAATGCTAATGGTTATTCTGACTCAATTAGTATCAGACAAGCAAAAGATTATGCTATGTCAAATGCAGTTATTGAACCAGAAAAAGCAAAGAACCCCACAGGGAAGAAAGTAGCTATTATTGGAGCAGGTCCTGCTGGATTAACCACCGCATTTTATTTGTCCTTAAACGGTCACCAAGTAAAAGTATTTGAAAAAGAAGAACATTCTGGTGGAATGCTAAAATATGGAATACCCGATTATAGATTAGACCAAATTACTCTTGATAAAGATTTAACCCGCATATTCAGTAGTGGAGTAGAATTAATCAATAATTTTGAAGTAGGTAAAAATAATACAATTGATGATTTGATTAGTGAATATGATGCTGTATATTTAGCTACTGGATTATCTAAAAGCAGACATCTTCCTATACCTGTAACAGAATCAGATAATATTCATTATGGAATTGAATTTTTAAATAAAGCTATGAAAAAAGAGTATAATAGTCAATATTTTGCTGATAAGAATATTATAGTAATCGGTGGTGGAAATGTATCGACAGATGCAGCAAGGACTGCCGTTAGGCTCGGTGCTAAATCAACAACAATTATTTGCCTTGAAAAAGAAGATGAAATGCCTGCTTACAGACAAGAAATAGTAGAAGGATTAGATGAGGGAATTATTATCAAAAATTCTTGGGGTATATTATCAATCGAACATAAAGAGGGCAAAGATAATGACAGCGACGATAATGATGAAAAAGATATTTTAAATATCAATTTGCAAAAATGTATCTCAGTTTTTGATGCGAATAAACAGTTCTCTCCAAAATATGATGAAGATACAAAAGAAACAGCAAAAGCTGATGTAGTGATTATTTGTATTGGACAAACAATTGATATGGGAGTTTTAAATGGATTTTCAAATCAAAAAATAGAAAATAAATCTTTGATTAAAATCAGTGCTGGCACATCTTATACCTCAATAAAAGGTCTATTTGCCGGTGGAGATATTGTATCTGGTCCAGCATCAGTTATAGATGCAATCGGAATGAGCAAACGTGCTGCTGAGGAAATAGATTTATTTATCGGTGGAAAAGGAGAAATAAGGGGAACTCAAAGTATTGAAGTTGCCCAAGAACCATTGATAGGAAGGAAAAATGGTTTTGCTTTTGAAAACAGAGAAGAAGTGGAACTAAATCCAACTGAAAATAGAAAAAATAGCTTTATGCCTATAGAACTTTGTTATACTAATGAGAGTGCCATTAGCGAAGCATCAAGATGTTTGCAATGCGATTTGAGATTGAATATTGGACATAATCCACACCCACCTGAGAAATTTATAACATTCGATATGGCAAATATTAATAAAATTGAAAATGAATGCGGAGTCATTCAATTATTAGATTCCGAAAAGCAAATATTTTTAATAAAAGGTTCTGCTGATATAAAAGAAACATTAGAAGAGTTTTTTGATGATGACAAAGATGCATCATATTTTGTATATGAATATGACCAATTATTTACAAAAAAAGAAAGTGAATTAGTTCAAGATTATGTGCGAAAATATGGTAAAATGCCCGACAGTGGTGATGATTTGGACGATTTGTTTTAGTCAATTCAAATTATTAAAACAAATATTAATAATATAAAGATAGCCAAAAATAGAATTATAGAAATGACAGATAAAAAAGACAATAGCAAAAAAAAAGAAACTCAAAATACTCCAAAAAATATTATTGAGAGTGAAAATAAAATTGATCCGACCAATGATGGAAATTGGGAGAAAAGAAATATAACTGATGCTCATAAAGCAAAAGATGCTGTTGCCACTTATAAATCACTTGGATTTGAAGTATTAGTCAAAACTTATAATTCAAAAGCTGATTGCAAATCAAATTGTGATGTTTGCCTCGTTGCCGCAGGTGAAAATTGCAAAGTAATATACACTAGACCAAGCCAAGATAATGATAATGTTTCAGATTTCTTAAACGACGAAGACTCAACAAATGAAGCTCAATCAGATGGTGGAGATTTGCAATGAGTAAAGAGCTTTATTGTGGAATAGACTTAGGTTCATCAAGAGCAAAATTAGTTTTACTTGATGATAAAAAAGAAATACTTGGATTTTCTGTTCTCAAATCAGGATCAAATTTCAAGGATACTGCTCAAAGAGCTTTGGATATAGTTTTAAAAGATATAGGCTCAGTTCAAAGTGAAATCAAGTCAACTGTTTCCTGTGGATATGGAAGAGAAAATGTAGAGTTTGCTGATGGACATAAAACCGAACTTGGTTGCCATGCAAAAGGCTCTTATCATTATTTCCCATTTGCAATAAATGTTATTGACATTGGTGGACAGGATAATAAAATTATAAAAATAAATAAAGAAGGGAAAAGAACTTCTTTTAAAATGAATAGAAAATGTGCCGCAGGAACAGGAGCTTTCCTCGAAGAAATGGCAATGCGTTTAGAAGTTGAATTAAGCGATATGAACGAAATTGCAAAAACTGCAAAAGGAATTGTTACCATTGGTAGTTATTGTACTGTGTTTTCAGCGACTGAAGTATTAGAACATATTCGACATGGTGAAAAAGTAGAAGACCTGATAAAAGGTCTTTTTACTTCTGTAATAAAAAGAATTTTAGAAATGGATTCTTTTGAAGACCAAATTGTTATGTCTGGCGGAGTAGTAGAACATAATCCTTTGATAGCAGAAATTATTTCTGCTCAAACAGGGACTGATATTCTTACTGCGGAACACCCACAATTAACAGGTGCAGTTGGTGCCGCACTTTATGCGATGGAATTATAAGTTATAAAAGTGAATAATCAAATTACCTTTTATTGGTAATTAGTTAAATCACAATAGAATAGGAATAAATAATATGTCAGAAATTATAAAGCCAAAAAGAAAAATTATTAAATCTTCGTCAGTAATGAATGAATATATGACGGATTACTTCTTAGATTTGGACGAAAGTGCGAGAACAGGCAAGAAAAAAGTTGCCTGGTGTACAAGTGTTGGTCCTGCGGAATTACTTCATTCATTGGGATTTGCTGTACATTATCCTGAAAACCACGGAGCGATGCTCGGTGCAAGCCGAATGGCAACTGACTTAATCCCCATTGCGACAAAAGAGGGATACTCTCCTGATATTTGCTCCTATTTAACTTCGGATATTGGCTCTTATATTAGTGGCAATACACCACTTACAAGAGCATTTGGAATAAAACAAATACCAAAACCAGATGTTTTGATATTCGATACAAACCAATGCCGTGATGTCCAAGACTGGATGGAGTGGTACGCCAGAAGACTAAATGTTCCTATATTTGGGATTTACGCTGCAAAATATCCTGATGTAATTTCTGATACTCATATCAAGCACCTTGCAGTGCAAACTGAAGAATTGATAGAGCCATTAGAAAAAATATCTGGAAATAAATTTGACATTGACAAGCTCCGAGAAATATTGAAATTATCAAGAGAGTGCACTGAACTTTGGGGTCAAGTTTTGGATACTGCTAAGGCAATTCCATCACCATTAACATTTTTTGATGGAACAATCCAAATGGGTCCTGCCGTTGTCCTTCGAGGAACTCAGCGAGCAGTCGATTATTATCAATTATTACTCAATGAGTTAAACCAAAGAATAGCTGACGGAGTTGGAGCTATTGAAAATGAGAAGTATCGTTTGTATTGGGATGGCATGCCAATATGGGGAAGATTAAGAGCAAATTCAGAATTATTTTCTAACTTGAATGCATCCGTTATTGCCTCCACCTATTGCAATAGCTGGATATTTTCATCATTCGATGAGAAAGATCCTTTTTATTCAATGGCAAAAGCATATTTAGAAATATTTATTGTACGCTCCGAAGAGTCAAAAGTGAAATATATAGAAAATATGATTGAAAGATTTAAAATCGATGGCGTTTTATATCACGATTCCAAGACCTGCCCAGCTAACTCTAATTGCAGATATGGAATGAACAAGAGAATTGAAAAAACAACAGGAATTCCAAGTTTAGTTATAAATGGAGATTTAAATGATATGCGTTGCGTTTCAGACGAGCAGATGAAAACAAATGTTGAAGCATTTATAGAGCAACTGGAGGAAAATAAATAATGCTTTACGATTTATTCCATCCGAAATCAGTCGCAATAATTGGTGCATCAACAAAAGATTTATCAATCGGTAATGTAATTATAAAAAATCTACTACATTATGAATTCAAAGGTCCTATTTACCCTATCAATCCAAAAGCACCTGAAGTAAGAGGACTCAAAGCCTATAAGACTATTTTGGAATGTCCGACTAATGTTGATTTGGCTCATATTTCTATACCAAGTAAGTTTGTGCCTCAAGCAATAGAGCAATGCGGACAAAAGGGAGTTAAAAATGTAATCATAAATAGTGCGGGTTTCAAAGAAGTTGGTCCAGAAGGCGAGGCTCTTCAAAAATTAGCATTACAAACAGCGCATAAATATAATATAAGACTGTTTGGTCCAAACTGCCAAGGTATTATTAATACTCATTTAGACTATAAGGCATATTGCAATTTTACATTTACATATCCTAAGCCAGGAAATATATCTATTGTTGCCCAGTCTGGCGGAGTAGGTGCTGTACTTATGCAAAGATTTTTTGACCTAAATGTAGGACTTCGATTTTATGCGTCCAATGGTAATGCTTGCGATATTTCTATACCAGAAATAATAGAATATTATGGAGAAGATGAAGAAACAAAAGTAATAGTCTTGTATGTAGAATCATTTTCTGACCCACAGGAATTTATCAATGTAGCAAAAAAAGTTAGCAAGAAAAAACCAATATTGGCAATGAGAGCAGGCAGAACCGAAGAAGGAGCAAAAGCAGCTCTTTCCCATACTGGCGGACTTGTTGACTCTGGTTTGGCAATCGATTTGATATTCTCTAAGCTCGGAATATTAGCATTTTCCGACGAAGAAGAAATGTGTCAATCAGCAATTGCATTTGCGATGCAGACTATTCCGAAAGGCAATAGAGTTGGCATAATTACCGATACTGGTGGACCAGCTATAATTGCAACTGATACACTAATCCAGGGTGGATTAACTATGCCCGACCTAAGCAAAGCAGCAGAAGAAAAATTAAAAGGAGTATTATTTTCTGACGCATCAATTGCAAATCCAATTGATGTATTAGCCACTGCCAATTCTGCTCATTATAGAGCCGCAATGGATGCTCTATTAGATGAAGAAGAGATAGATAGTATATTTGTAAATTTTGTAACTCCTCCATTTGTTGATTGCGATGCTGTTGCAAAACAGATGGTAGAAATAAGTAAACTCGGCAAAAAACCTTTGGTATGCAATCTAATGACAGATAAGTCGCAATGGGGAGAGACAATAAAAATTCTTAACAATGGCAATATCCCTTGTTATGATTTTCCTGAGGGTGCTGCGAAAGCCTTAGCTTCCATGGTTAAATATAATGATATTCTTAAAAAAGAAGAAAGCGAAGTAAAATATTATAATGATTGTGATAGAGAAACTGTAAAAAATATAATTATGGATGCACTTAGTAAAGAAAGAGAAGTGTTAGAAGCTACAGAGGTCTATAAAATACTCGAAGCATATAAAATCCCAACCGCAAAATGGGGTATAACTGAAAATCAAAATGATTTGGTTGAAATAGTTAAAAATATTGGTTATCCAGTAGTATTAAAAGCAGACTCGAAAGAAGCTTTACACAAAAGTGATGTTGGCGGAGTAAAATTAAATATAAAAAATGATAAAGAGTTGATTAATGCCGCAAATGAAATTAGCAATGCCATAAAATCAGACGATTTGAAATATTTCATACAGCAGTTCAAACCAAACGGACACGAGATTATTATAGGAGCAAATTCATATCCAGGTATTGGTCATATAATTATGTTTGGTCTTGGAGGAATTTTTGTCGAATTACTCAAAGATGTTTCATTTCAAGTAACTCCTGTAAGTCAAAATGAGTCCATTGAAATGGTTGATTCAATCCAATCTTCCCCTATTTTAAAAGGTTATAGAGGAGAAAAAGGTGCGAATATCGAATCAATATTGATTATAATTCAAAGGGTTTCTCAATTAGTTAGCGAAAATCCGCAGATTGATGAGATGGATTTGAATCCAATAAAAGCAAGTATAGATGGAGCTTTAGTAGTAGATGCAAGAATTACAGTAAAACAAGTAGGACATTGAATTTTAATAATGAAAACCAATAAAATCAGAATAGGAATAGTCGGTATGGGTTCTTCAGGGATGATTCTTGCAGTTCACCTAAAGCTTGCTGGTTGCGAAGTTGCAATTTGTGACTCAGATAAAGAAAAAATGAATTTAATTCGAAATGAAGGAATTTTTTTGGAAGGAATGATTGAAAGCCATTCATATTTTGATTATGTTTCTTTTTCAGTTCAGGAATTACTTGAATTGGATATTGATATTCTAATTTCATGCGTTAAAACCTACCACGTGCCAAAACTTTTAGAATCCTTAGAAAACTTAAACGATAATACATATATTCTTTCAGCTCAAGACGGCATTGACATCTGTCAAAAATATATAAAAGTATGTAAAGAAAGCCAAATAATGAGAATGGTTGTTAATTATGCTGGGAATATTATTTCAACAAACAAAGTAAAAGTAACATACTATAATTCTATTAGTTATTTAGGTTCAATCAACGACAAATGCCATGACAAAGCTGAGTGGCTTGCCGAGTCAATTAATCGAAGTGGACATAAATGCGAAGCAATTGGCTCATTCCAATTGATAGATGAAGTTTGGAAAAAATCCGTATTAATTGCCTCTATAGGTCCAATATGTGGTGTGTCAAAACTCAATTTACAAGAAGCAATGGCATCTGATGATACTGTAGAAATAATCGAGCAAACATTAATTGAATCTATGGAAGTAGCAAAAGCAGAAGGAGTAAAATTTGAAGACAATTATATAAAACTCTGTCTTAGAAAATTAAAAGAAGCTGGCGATCACCTGCCATCATTAGGTATTGACATAGGCAGTGGCAAAGAGACTGAGATAGATTTTTTTAATGGTAAAATAGTTAGATATGGGAAAAAACATTATATACAAACCCCACTAAATATAACTTTTACAAATGTAGTTAATGCTATGCATTATAAAAAAATGAATGGCACTTCCCCCTACAAGCAAAATAGAAATTAAAGTATGAATACAAATAAATATAAGATAGGAGTTATAGGTCTTGGTCCAGTTGGACTGATGCTTGCTCATTATTTCCGTAAAGCTGGTTGTGAAGTAGTTCTTTGTGGTAGAAGTAAGAATCAGACTGACTTAATTAAAAGTGAAGGGGTTCACCTTGCAGGTATCAGAGATGAGAGAAGTCAATTTGAAGTAGTTTGCTCCACAGTAAAAGAAATGATGAGGACTAATGTTGATATAATAATTTGTTCAGTGAAAGCATATCAAATTGAATCAATTTTACACGATATTAATTTATACAATAAAAATTATAGATTGATGATAGTTGCGGCTCAAAATGGGATTGGTATTGCTGATAAATATTCATTCTTATTTGACTTATCTCGGATATTTAGATTTGTAATTAATTTTGCTGGAAATATGAATGCCCCAAATGTAGTTAATACTACTTTTATTATTCCGCCAAATTATATTGCCTCAGTAGATGATACAAGAAGTGATGTTGCTGCGTGGCTCGCAGAGGCTTTAAGTTCAGTGGAGCTGGACACCTCAGTTGTAGATTCATTTGAAATAACCAAAGAAGTTTGGCATAAAACCATACTCAATGCTTCATTAAGCCCACTTTGTGCAATATCAAAACTGACGATGCGAGAAGCAATGACTATTCCAGATACTAATGAAATAATTGAAAGAATGATTATGGAAGCAGTGGAAGTTGCCAAAGCAGAAGATATACAATTTGAAAAGAATTTTATCAAAATTTGTCTGCGTTATCTCAAAAAAGCAGGCAACCATTTCCCTTCTTTAGCTGTTGATTTGATGAATGAAAAACAAACGGAAATTGAATTTATAAATGGTCAAATTGTTGGATATGGTAGAAAACATTATATCCGTACTCCTCTGAACCTTACATTTACCAATATGATAAGAGCAATAACAGATAAAAACTTAGGAAGGAATACTGCTTCATTATGATTAATAAAATAAAATATGGCGTATTAATCCTTGCTGCTGGAAATTCAAAAAGAATGCACTCAGTTAAATCATTTCTGAAATTCGATTCGGAAAGATGCTTTATTGAAAAAATTTTAGATGAATATTTAGAGTTTGGCTGCAAGAAAATTATACTCATTGCACAACCCAAACATTCTGAATGGAAAGATATTCAAAAAAAATATAATAATACTAAATTAGAAATTATATTTAATAATAATATTGAGTTCGAACGATTTTACTCTATCAAATTAGGCAATCAAAAAGCAGATAATCTTGATTATTATTTTATTCAAAATTCTGACAACCCATTTGTAAATCAAAATGTATTAAAACAATTAGCTAATGCCAATTCAATCTATAATAACAGATTAGGAGATAGTGATTATAAATATTACGTTCCTACTTTTAAGCAAAAAGGTGGACACCCCATACTTATTGGGAAGGAAATAATGAATAAAATAAATAGTTTTAAAAACGATGGGAATTTAAAAGATTTATTAATTAATTACAAAAGAATAAATATAGAATTTGATCATGAAAATATTTTACTAAATATCAATACAGTTCAGCAATATCTTGAATTATATGAAAAGGTATTGGTAAATGCTTAATCTGTATAAAAAAATAGAAAATTTACAAAAGCAGGGGATAGACTTCGCACTTTGCACAATAGTTTCCACAAAAGGCTCTGTTCCACTTGGCACAGGCTCGAAAATGATTGTATGTGAAGATTCTTCTATATACGGTACAGTCGGAGGCGGATATGTAGAAAAACAAGCAATAGACAATGCAATAAATCAACTCAAAAAAAATTCAACCAAATTATTAAAAATAATATTAGATAAAAAGTCAGGAACTTGTTGCGGAGGAAAAGTGGAAATATTTATAGAACCAATGTTGAAGCCAAAAAAACTATTTATTTTTGGTGGAGGACATGTATGCAAAGCACTTCTAAACTACCTCCCAAATTTACATTTTGACACTGAAGTCATTGACGACAGAGAAGATATTTTTGATGACCAAATATTTACAAATATAAACACCACTGTATCAGATTTTGATACATATTTGAATAAAATGGACTTCTCAGACGATATTTTTGTCATAATTATAACTTATTCGCATTCCGCCGATTATCAGATTTTATCTTATGGCCTGCAAAACAAATGGCAATATATGGGTATGATGGGAAGTATGAATAAAGTAAAAAAGATGACCAAAAGACTATTAAACGAAGGGATTAGTAAAGAAACAATTGAAAGAGTAGATATGCCAATAGGAAAAGATATAAAAGCACAAACTGCAAATGAGATTGCAATAAGCATAATAGCAGAATTAATCGAGAAAAGAGCAGAATTGAATAACAAATAAAAGAAATATTATGTATTTACCAGATTTTAATTATCATAGACCATCAACGTTAAAAGAGGCGTTGGATTTGTTAGCATCATGTGCAAACATAGCCCCATTAGCTGGAGGCACTGATTTATTAGTAGAAATTAAAAAAGGATTCAGAAAGTTTGATGACTTAGTATCTCTGAATTCAATAAGGTCTTTGAAAAAAATAAGCGAAAACAACGGAAGTATTTCAATTGGTGCTGGTGCTACCCATTCAGAAATTATTGAGTCAGAGATTATTAAAAAATTTCTGCCAGCACTTGCTTCAACTTGCGGTACTATTGGTTCTTCCCAAATAAGAAATACAGGAACTATAGGTGGAAATTTATGCACGTGTGCCTCATGTGCGGATACAGCACCTATACTTTTAACTTTTGATGCAGAAGTTGAAATAACTTCAAATAAAGGTCGACGAATAATATTGCTTGAAGAGTTCTTAAAAGGTCATCACATTAATGACCTTAAAAAAGATGAATTATTGACAAGAATCGTAGTACCAAAGCCAAGTAAAAACCTATCTGCATATTTTGAAAAGTTTGGTTTGCGCAACTCTGCTGCTATCTCAGTTGTATCTATAGCAATTTCTGTGCTTCATAAAGATAATAAAATCATTAATAATTCTGTGGTGATAGGTGCCTCAGCTCCTACGCCAATCAAATGTCCGAGATCAATGAATTTATTAATGGGGCAAGATATAAGAGAACTTAATAAAATGAATGAAAATGATAAATTTTTACTCGAATTTGGAGAATTGGTTACTAAGGAAATTTTCCCAATTGATGACATTAGGGGGAGTGGAAATTACAGAAGAGATATAGTAAAAACAATTTCGATACGAGCCTTACTTAATGTTATAAGTCAGTTTGAAAGCAATGGAGGTAAAAAATGAAAAGTATATTAAAATTTAAAGTTAATGGCGTAGAAAAAGAGCTTGCTGTAAAAAATAATACAACTCTTTTGGATTTATTAAGAGATGACTTGGGTCTTACTGGTGCAAAAAAAGGTTGCGACCAAGGAGATTGTGGAGCATGTACCTGCCTTGTAGATGAAAAGCCTATAAATACTTGCCTAAGCCTCGCTATAGAGAACGAAGGCAAACATATAGAAACAATAGAAGGCTTGGCAACTGGCGAAGAGCTTCATCCGATACAAAAGGCATTTGTGGAAAAAGGTGCCATTCAATGTGGGTTTTGTACCCCAGGTATGATAATGAGAACTGTGCCTTTTCTGAAGCAATACCCAAATCCGAACTTAGAACAAATTAAATCATCATTAAGTGGCAATCTATGTCGATGTACTGGATATTTAAAAATATTTGAAGCAGTTGAAACTGCTGCTGATTATTTGCAAGGAAAAAAGCCAAAAGAAATAAAGTTTTCACCACAAAAGTCTGCAATGAACTTATCAGTTGTAGGTAAAAGATTGGCCAAAATTGATGCACCAGACAAATCAACAGGCAGAGCAAAATATACTGAAGATATTACATTACCAAATCTGTTAATTGGAAAAACATTATTAAGTCCTCACGCACACGCCAAAATCATTTCAATAAATACTGAAAAAGCGAAAGCATTGCCTGGTGTAAAAGTTATTTTAACTGGCGAAGATGTACCTGACGTTACTTATGGTACTTCCCCACCTCGATACGATGAAACTATATTAGCAAAAGACAAAGTTCGATTCGTAGGTGATGTGATTGCATCAGTTGCTGCCGAAGACGAAGAAACAGCATACAAAGCAATTGATTTAATCGAAGTAGAATATGAATTATTGCCATCAGTATTTGACCCATTCGAAGCTATGGAGGACAGTGCTCCAAGATTATTTGATCATAAATACGAAAATAACATTAATACAAAAGTAGATCATCACTTCGGAGATATAGAAAAAGGATTTGAAGATGCAGACTACATACGAGAAGAAAGATTTGTTGGGAATAGAACTTATCAAGCACCAATAGAACCTCATTGTGCTATAGCAGAATGGGATAGACATGGCAGAGTAACGCTATATACCTCTACTCAAGTAGTGCATTACGTACATCATCAATTAACTCGAATACTGGGTATCCCTATGGGAGACATAAGAGTAATAATGACAAATGTAGGTGGCGGATTCGGAGCAAAAGCAGCAACTAATATTTTAGAAGTTCTTTCAATATTTATGGCAAGAGAAGCAGGTCGACCTGTTAAAATGGTTTTCAGTCGTGAAGAAATGTATAAATATGGTAGAGGAAGACATAAACAGTATATTGATTTAAAAATCGGGGTCAAAAAAACAGGTGAAATTACAGCAGTTAAGCAATATAATGTACTCGAAGGTGGTGCATACTCAAGTTTCGGTATTGTAACGGCGTATTATGCTGGTTCGATGCACGCTACACTTTATAAATTTGATAATTACAAATATGACGGCTTTAGAGTAAATACCAATTTACCACCGAGTGGAGCATTCAGAGGGCACGGCTGTCCCCATCCACGTTTCGCATTTGAATCATTATTATCTATGATAGCAAAAGATATTGATATGGATCCAATTGAAATTAGATTAAAAAATGCAATGACTCCAGATTATCATACTTGCAATGACTTAGACATAAATTCCTGCGAATTTACAGCCTGTATTGAGTCTGCTCGAGATAAATCCGACTGGAAAAATAAGCATGGCAAATTACCATTTGGTCGTGGAATCGGCATTGGTTGTGGTGGCTTCGTTTCTGGTGCAGGATATCCAATCTATCGTTCTCAATTTCCACATTCAAACGCAATTATTAAAATTGCTGAAGATGGTTCAAGAGCAGTATTATTCATTGGAGATGCGGATATTGGACAGGGATCAGATACTGTTTTAGCACAAGCGGCAGCTGAAGGGCTTGGAATTTCTTTCGATAGAATAAGTGTTATATCAGCCGATAGTGATTTGACTCCTATAGGGTTTGGTGCATACTCCAGCCGTGTAACTCTAATGGGTGGTAACGCCTCTATGCGAGCAGGTGAAGACGTTAAAAAACAGTTATTTGAAGAAGCCTCTGCTAAACTAAGAACGAATAAAGACTTGCTCGAAGCAAAAGACAATAAAATCTATGTTAAAGATAATCCAAATAAATATCTTCCTTGGGAAGAGGTAGCAACAAGTTTTTTCTCTAAGAAAGGACCTCTTGTTGGGAAAGGACATTATTCTCCACCGGAAGGATTAGGTGGAACATATAAGGGTGCAGCAGTTGGTACATCACCAGCTTATTCATTCTCCGCTTCAGTTTGTGAATTATCAGTAGATACTGGTACAGGCAAAGTTACAGTACATAATTTTTGGGACGCACACGACTGTGGCACTGCAATTAATCCAATGGCGGTGGAAGGACAAGTAGATGGAGCTGTAGTAATGGGAATGAGTGAGACATTATTTGAAGACCAAATATTCGACGACAAAGGAAAACAAATCAATCCAGATTTACATAATTATTTGATAGCAACAGCTTCAGATGTTCCGAAAATAGAATCAGTAATAGTTGATTCCTACGAACCAGAAGGACCTTATGGTGCAAAAGAAGTAGGAGAAGGTGCTACTTTGCCAATCCTTGGAGCAATAGCCAATGCGATAGAAGATGCGATTGGGGTAAGGATAAAAGAATTACCAATCACTCCAGAGAAAATACTTAATGCACTTAAAGAGAAAGAAGAAGCTATTGCAAGTGAAGATTAAAGAATAGAAATAAAAAGTTAAAAACTAAATAGAATTAGGAATAAATTATGACGAAAATATATCAATGGCAAATGACAGAATTGAAAAAGCCATTAGAATTAAAAGAATCAAAGATAAATCGAATAAATCAAGATGAAGCATTAGTAAAAATTGCAGGCTGTGGCGTATGCCATACCGACATTAGCTTTTGGGACGTTGGGGTGCCAACAAAACAAAAAATGCCATTGACTCTGGGACACGAAATTGCCGGCGAAGTAATCGACGGACCTAAAAATTTAATTGGCAAAAAAGTTGTTATTCCTGCGGTTTTGCCTTGTGGTGAATGCGAACTATGCAAGAATGGTTATGGGAATATATGTCAGCAACAAAAAATGCCAGGCAATGATTTTCATGGTGGATTTGCATCTCATATAGTTGTACCACACAAATATTTATGTATAGTCCCCCAAAAGGCTTTAGAGCGTTTTCCCTTGGAACACCTTGCTGTAATTGCTGATGCAGTAACAACCCCCTATCAAGTACTTAAAAAATCTGAGCTTAGAGAAGGAGATTTTTGTATTTGTATCGGAGCTGGGGGAGTTGGTATCTATGGTGCGTTGCTTGCAAAAATAATGGGAGCAAAAGTGCTTTCAGTAGATATAGACGACACAAAACTAAATATAGCTAAAGATAACGGAGTTGATGCCACACTAAATATCAAGGATATGGGCATCAAAGACATAAAGAAAAAAGTAAGAGAAATAGCAAAAGAACTTGGTGTATCAAAATATATGTGGAGAATTCTTGAAATGTCTGGCACAAAGCCTGGACAAGAATTAGGATACGCACTACTAACTCATGCCTCCACCTTATCAATAGTAGGTTTCACCTTAGACAAATCTGAAGTCAGACTAAGCAACCTTATGGCATTCGACTCGAAAGTAATCGGAACATGGGGCTGTAAACCTGAATTATACACTGAAGTTATGGAACTAATCGCAAATGGGAAATTGGATATAGCTCCATTTGTAGATACTTTTCCAATGTCAGAAATCAATGAAGTATTAAACAATACTTTAGAGCATAAATACTTAAAACGCTCTGTACTTATTCCAGACTTTGAATAAATTAAAATTAAATAACCAATCAATAAATAAAAAGGATAAAATAATGTTAGCTTCACATAATTTAACTGATAATATTAAATACGATGATGTTCTTTATCAACTCAAGCCATGTCAAGACCTTAGTGGAAATGATGTAAAAGGTATTTTTAATGCTTGGATTACTCTCAATAATCCAAAACAATATAATTCATATACCACCGAAATGGTAAAAAAAGTTATTCTTGCGATGCGAGAAGCTTCTAACGACAGATCAGTTTCATCAGTAATATTCACTGCTATTGGGGACAAAGCTTTTTGTACTGGTGGAAATGTAAAGGAGTATGCCGAATACTACGCATCTAATCCGCAGGAATATAAGCAATATATGAGATTATTCAATGATATGGTCTCTGCTATATTGATGTGCGATAAACCCGTTATTTGCCGTGCAAATGGTATGAGAATAGGCGGAGGACAAGAAATCGGGATGGCTTGCGACTTCACTATCGCCCAAGATTTAGCAAAATTTGGACAGGCAGGTCCTAAACATGGCTCTGCTCCTGATGGTGGTTCGACTGACTTTTTACCGCTATTTGTTGGAGTAGAAAAAGCAATGTATTCTTGTACTGCTTGTGATCCTTGGTCTGCTCACGAAGCAATGGCAAATGGTTTATTAACTGAAATAGTTCCTGCATTGAAAGTTGATGGAGATTTTACTCAAAACCCAATGGTTATTACAAACAAATGGGTTGATGAAAGTGGTAATTTAGTTTATGGCACACCAAAAACTGGAGAAGATAAAGCGACAGGTAAAGCATTACTACAGTCTGGCGATATTGATTTAAGTAGATTGGATCAAGCAGTAGAAAAATTAGCAGCAAAATTAATGATGACTATGCCTAATTGCTTAAGCAAAACTATAAATTCTATTAGAAAACATAAATTAGAACACTGGGATAAAAATAAAGAAACAAATCGTGATTGGCTCGCATTAAATATGATGACAGAGGCTAAAGCAGGATTCCGTGCATTCAACGATGGAGAAGGGCGAGACAGAGAGGCCGATTTTATAAAACTCAGACAACTACTTGCCCAAGGACACGAATGGAATGACGAATTAATAACTGCTATCTCTCCCAATCAAAAGTAGATAAAATAAAAATTTTACCTTGGAATTATAGTTCCAATTATCATAGTAACAACAATGAAAAAAATAAAAATATCATATAATAACAGCAATGAGATTGCATATATAACTCTAGATGATGGCAAAGGCAATATACTTGATGCCGTTATGATGGATCAACTCTTAGAATTATTAGATAATTTCAAAGATATGAAAACTTTGAAATTGATCATATTCAAAGGCGAAGGAAAACATTTTTCTTTTGGTGCGAGCGTTGAGGAGCATACAAGAGACAACTGCGGCGATATGCTTAAATCATTCCATAAATTATTCTATAATTTAATTGATTTAGCAATCCCGACTGCTGCAATTGTATCAGGGCAATGTCTTGGTGGTGGACTGGAGTTAGCTTTGATTTGCAACTTCATATTCTGTGACAAAACCGCAGTATTTGGACAACCAGAAGTTGTATTAGGAGTATTTCCTCCTCCAGCATCATTGATTTTACCAATGAAAATTGGACAAGCAAAGGCAGATGACTTATTAATTACTGGTAGATATATCAAAGCAGAAAGAGCGTATGAATACGGGCTAATAAACCGTATTTATGATGATAAAGAATCAATGAATGTAGGAGTAGAGGAATGGGCTATTAAACACATAGCAGGCAAAAGTGCATCATCACTGAGGTTTGCAGTTAAAACTGCTCGCTCAATATTCAATACAACTCTGCTTAATTACCTTCCAATGCTCGAAAAATATTATAACGAAGAATTAATGAATACAGAAGACGCAAACGAAGGTATAAATTCCTTTATAGAAAAACGCAAACCCGTTTGGTCAAATAAATAGATAAATCACGGAGAAATAAATTGAGAAAAGAAATAAATATGTTCCCCAACGCCGTAATACCTTATGGTACTTGGGGGTCTAGCTATTTTCCAACTTGGCAAACTTCAGCATTTGCCGAAGTTAATATAGGGCAATTTGCAGCAGAAGCAATGGCGTATATAATGGGGAAAAGAAATGTAAAATTAAATCAAATGGATTACTTAATAAGTGGTTCTACAATTCCGTGGCATTACAAGTTTTGGAATTCACCACACTTATCTGCAATCAGTGGAAACCGAACCCCAGGACACCATATCGAACAAGCCTGTGCAACTGGACTTCAAGCTATAATCCACGCAGGTTCGGAAGTGAATATGGGTACAAGTGAGGTTTGCGGAGTATTAACTTTTGATAGAACTTCCGACTCACCTGTGGGAGTATTCCCAGAGCGTAGAACCTATGAAAGAACACAAGCTATATCTGATGTTTGGGATAATTTCGGTTTTGACCCAGCCACTGGAAAAGCAATGATTGTTACAGCTGGAAACGCAGCTCGGAAACATAAGATTGCAAAAAAAGAAGTAGATGAAATATCATATTTAAGGCATAAACAATACTTTGATACTCTTGAGTCAGGTGTATTAGATAATGTACTTGTACCTTTGGAAGTATTAGGAGTTCAAGGCAAACCAATTGGAAAAGTAAGTAGTGATATTGGCACAAACAAAATAACATTGGAGCAATTAAAAGCTCAAAGAGAGCTTGAT